>TARA_A100001201_G_scaffold1232_1_pt1 | contig 14628 bp, 5 predicted proteins | sample TARA_A100001201 | Tara Oceans TARA_A100001201 (sample SAMEA2619872) | marine metagenome | biome: marine biome (ENVO:00000447); feature: surface water layer (ENVO:00002042); material: "saline water (ENVO:00002010), including plankton (ENVO:xxxxxxxx)" | depth 5 m | reverse complement strand
GATTTTTTATTTTGGACTGATAATCAAAGTGAACCTAAAAAGATAAATATAAAAAGATCTATACTAGGTACTGGTGGAACGTCTTACTTAAACAACGCTGGTAACGGCGGTGTTAACTCAAATCCAACGCAGGCGGATAACAGCACATTTAACGGAGAGAACGCTTATTTCCATACAAGAGTAGTAGTAGATAATAATAACGAACTAAAGGTTAAAGCTAGTATTAGCGAAGATGGTAACTCGGTTTCTTACGTTAAAGAGTGCGACATCACAGTTATAAAGGAATCTCCTAATACACCGCTAAATCTAGATATGTTCACTACAAGCCTTGATAGAATTAATTCTAACACAGGTTTATCAAACCCTACTAGCTCAGTAGGTACAGCTGATTTTACAGATCCCGAGAATACGATTACTTACAACACGTTACAACCTGGTGCTACGGTAATTTTCGTTCCTAACGAGCCAGTAGACCTAAGACCAGATGATATAGTTCTGTTTTCTTCAGCTACAGCGTCTACTGTAAGCGATTCATACAACGTGGACGAAGAGAATATAAGTGTTAGAGGCCGAGTTGTCTCGGGTGCCGTTGTGATGCCAGATGGTAACGCTAACTTAGCGAGTATACTTAGTGTAGAAATATTATCTATAGATGAAAACTCCGTAGGTGGAAATACATATAGAATAACTCTTGAAGACAAAGACGATTTATTTCAGTACAAGTTTCCAAGGTTTTCATATCGATACAAGTATCAAGATGGCGAGTACTCAACATTCGCTCCTTTTAGTGAAATAGCGTTCTTGCCTGGTCAATACGATTACGAGCCTAAAAAAGGTCATAATCTAGGTATGGTAAACAACCTTAAATCCTTAAGAATAAAAGGTTATCATCCATCAAAAGAAAACATACCTAATGAGGTTGTAGAGATAGATATACTATATAAAGAAACTAACAACCCAACAGTATACAAAGTTAAAACTATCACGCCTCAAGATGGTCACCCTCTGTGGCCAGATCAAAATATAGATAGTTCTGCTAGGGGTGAGTTTGACTTAGAGACAGATTTAATAAATAGCATACTACCTGCTAATCAAATATTAAGAGCGTATGACAATGTTCCTAGGCAAGCTTTAGCTCAAGAGATTACCGCTAACAGACTAATATATGGTAACTACTTGCAGAACTACAACGTAGGAACTAAACCTGTAATAGATTTAAACTTCACAACAGAAGACATAGACTTAAACGATAAATACGAGTACGCTCCTCCTTCGGCTAAGACGATGCGCGATTATCAGGTTGGCGTAGTTTTCGGTGATAGGTATGGCAGAGAGACGCCTGTTTTGTCGAGTAAAAAATCTTCTATTAGAATACCTAAGAAAAACGCTAAGTTTAGAAACAGGCTAAAAGTGTCTACAGATGGTAACGTACCTTCGTGGGCTGAGTATATGTCATACTATGTCAAGGAGACCTCTGTTGAGTACTATTCCTTGTCTATGGATAGGTGGTACGAGGCTGAAGACGGTAACGTTTGGCTTTCTTTCCCTTCTTCTGAAAGAAATAAACTCGACGAAGAAACATTCTTAGTTCTTAAGAAAGCTCACGGCTCTAACACTATTGTTAAAGAAAAAGCTAGGTATAAAATACTAGCTATATCAAGCGAAGCTCCTGATTTTATTAAAACTAGAAGAGTAAGTTTAGGTAAAGTTTTCAACGATGAAAGCGCTATTGGAGACTCTGGTTTTGGATTTCCTTTACCTGACATGCGAGAGATCAGTATTGAAGCGGGTGAGTTTAAAGCAGCTTTTGGAGATCAACTACATATCGACACTCCAAAGAGATTATTTTTAAGAGTAACGCAGGGTGGACTTCAAGCATCTCAATACTACAGAGTTGCTAGTGTAGCATACAGCGAAGACTCTCCGGTGTATCTTTTAACCATACGTGGTGTATTTGGTGAAGACATGTCATTTACTTCGACTGGTAACTCTGCTTCTACAGCGGTAGACGGTTTAGCTGTTGAGCTGTTAGATGAAAGAGTAGAGAATAGACCAGAGTTTGACGGTAGATTTTTCGTTAAAATATTTAGAGACGCTACGCTAACTAAATATGTTGCAAACGTGTCTGAAAGAGACTGGTTTATCAAGCGATCTTTCCCTATTGGATATGTAAATAACAATGGGTACGTAAACGCTGGTACTAGATCTGCACACAAGCTTAATCAAGCGAGCGCTACTGCTTGGCTTGCTGATCCTAAACCTGTAGGGTTCGAGGGTAAAGTGCCTGTAGACGCAAGATATCCTTTGAATCCTAAACAGAGTTATAACGAAACTACAGACTTTTGGCCTAACGAAGAAAACTGGCAAATGCCTTCTAATGAGGATACGGAAGGTATAGGTTCAGAGGGTGGCGGCGCAGTTGGTTCCGGTGTAAGCACTACCTCTGAGTTCTTCAGATACTACACAACATGGAATTATCCTTACGCTACTTGGCATCCTACAGAGCACGATTGGAGCGGTTTAGATAATTACGACGCCGCAAGTTATGATACAGGTAAGCAATACAAGTGGCTAAACGAATCAGACAGTCTTGAGAATATGTTCGAAAAGATGGGTCAGTGCAACATACAGGCTATCAATGGAGGGTCACATGATGCTGGTACAGATAATCAAATGCCAATCGGTGGGTTTTTTAAATCTGCCCGAGCGTTCTGGCGCCATATACTACATAAAAAGAGATTCTTTATTGACGCGGCGACTGCGTATAGCTGGACTGGTTGGCACCAAGATAAACCAGGTAATAGATACCCGTCGAATTCTTTTAATTTAAATCAATGGGTGAGCTTAGCAAATCAAACCAATGATGGGCCACCGATAGCTAACGCAAACGGTTTCCATACGGCCCACGACGCTGGAAGTTTTACTGAAAACTGGGGTCCTGGCGACTTTACAGCAGGTAGCATATCAGCTTCTTATCGAGGTATAAACAAAGTTACTGGCCCTCATAATTTCTATAACCACGGAGCTAATTCACATAGGTTCGCACCATATCTTTCTATAGAAGAATCAGCTGGAAGCTCTACCTGGAGAGGACAACCTGAAGACAATGTTAGCTGGGGAGAAGGTTGGCCTACTGGCGGCGCAACGCCAAACGAAGGGCTTAATGATGGTTACGAAGATTGGTGTTTAAATGGAGTAAGTGGTATACCTAGTAGGGGTATATGGACTACTGACACTGGTTACTGCGCTATGGATATTTCATGGAACAGCTGGGACGACTCATTTGGAACTTGGGCAATCCCGGTTAATCAAGGACAGCTTGGTGATGATTACGGCAGTGTTGTCCCCGATGATAACCAAAAAGTTCCTATGACATTAGCTAATCACCCAGACGACGTGATTAACAATGCTGCAAATGTATTTATATCTGATTTCGTTACTCCAGGAACATACTTTAGATTCCAAAACGATCCTGATCAAACAGTATACAATATACTACCATACACGTCTCCATACGTAAGCGACGGCTATGATAATGAAGCTTACTACGATTCTAGCAAATCTGGCGTACAAAACGGAGCGTGGGGTATTAGAAACATAAGAACAGGTTCGCGTAGCTTTCCAGGTTTTAGCCCTGTTCAAGATGCGAGTCAATACGCACCATATAACCTTCGCCAAAGATGGACTGTTTTAGTAGAGCCACATATCGGTTCTGGACCATCAGGATATAATCCTATACACGGCACAGACCCTTCTCTAGTTACAGATGTAAACGATGATAATTTTAGAAGAGCTCTTAAGCATGATGGTACCGGTGATGGTGACGTAATAGAGATACTGACAGCGTTTAGTGCTGACGGAGATGTATACTCTGACAATCCTGCTATATGGGAAACAGAACCGAAAGAAGCTATAGATGTAGATATATATTACCAAGCAAGTAGAATAATACCGTTAAGTATAAACAAAAGAACTGTAGAAGAATATATACCTATTGGATCTTGTTTTTATGCAAGCGGGTATTACGGTAATAGTGCAACTGGATACTACACAGACACAAAGAAGCACACCGTGACTAAGGTCGAGCCTATCTTTAACGATCAAAGCTCTCCAAACCACGCTCCTTTAGTTGAATTAACTTTTACCCCTGCTTTACCTTACTCTGATGTTCAAAACGGTATTCCTTTACCAGGCACTGTTATAGGTCTTGATGACACTTTAAAAGTAGATCTTGTAAATGGAAGTACTGTTAATGCGGTTTCCGGTTTAGCTAGAAATGGAGGTCAAACGACTCTTAGAGTTAGAACTTCAGAGGCTGGATCTAGCTTAAGCAATATAGCAACTCAAGAGCTAGAATTAGGTTGGAACAATTGCTGGTCGTTTGGTAACGGAGCTGAATCAGATAGGGTTAGAGATGACTTTAATGCGCCTCAAATGGACAACGGTGTTAAAGCATCAGCGACACTGGGTAACCAAAGAATAAAAGAGGAGTACAAAAAGTACGGTATGATTTGGTCTGGTGTTTACAACTCTAACTCAGGTATAAATGATACTAATCAGTTTATTGCGGGAGAAGCTATAACTAAGGATATAAACCCTACGAACGGTAGCATACAAGCTCTACACACTGGTGATACGTTACTTAGAATATTCTGTGAAGACAAAGTACTAAGAGGTCAAACTAACAAAGACATATTATTCAACGCTGACGGTAATCAGCAAGTTGTAGCATCTAATAAAGTTGTTGGAGCAGTAACTCCGTATGTTGGTGATTTTGGTATATCTAAAAACCCAGAGTCTCTAGTTGTTACGCCTTTCTTCCATTACTTTACAGACGTAAGTAGAGGTAAAGTATTAGTTAGATCTGGAGAAGGCATAAGACCTATATCTGACATAGGTATGAAAGATTACTTCGCAGATACACTGTCACAAAACGTCGTAAAGGCAATAGGTAGCTATGACGAAAGAAAAAATGAATACAACGTAAGTATAACTAAAGCGTATTCTGTAGATCAGTCTTTACCTACAGAGCAGATAACGGTTTCATATAACGAACCTGCGAAAGGATGGTCGAGTTTTAAAAGTTTCTACACGACAGTAAGCACTGAGCCGGCTAGAGTAAAAGGTCTAGAAAGTGGCTTAAGTATAAACAATAACTATTACACTTTCCACCAAGGACACTTATATCAGCACCACGTAAACGAAACGAGAAATAATTTCTACGGCACTCAATACACATCTGATGCCACGTTGTTGTTCAACGACGTTTCAGATTCAATTAAGAGTTTTAATACTATTAACTACGAGGGATCTCAAGCTAAGATAACTAACTTTGATGAGGTTGACGGTGTAAATTTCTATAACAACGACTCAACTACAGGTAGTGGCGCTACAGTAGGTACAACAACAGTCAACGATGTTACTGACGGCGAGTACTACAATTTAGGTGCCACTATAAAAGGTTGGTATGTAGATAACATAAACACAAATCTACAGACTTGTGGTCAGCTTGAGTTCAAAGATAAAGAAGGTAAGTGGTTTGCGTTCCCAACTGGTGATGCTACATCGCTTAGCAACCTAGACGAAAAAGAATTCTCAGTACAAGGTCTTGGTGTTGCAACAATGACACACAGCGGACCTGGCGAAGGAGGACCAATAGTAGTTACAGTAAACAACAGTAGCACAAGTAGCGGTGGCGCTTCTTGGGATTAAATAAATTAACATGGCAGTTTGGTATACAATAGCAGGTACAGCAGATAAAACTTCTGGAACTGATTTAAACGGTACTCACATAAACTTTACTATTACACCTGTAAATCCAGATACGGGTATTCATAGTGGAGCTTATTTAAATGCGTTAAACTTTAAAATCGGTGGAGCTACTGAAGTTGACGGAAGTGGAGACGCTGCTACAGATACTGGTATATGGTCTGGAGGTAACGTTGACACTGGTGTTTCAAAAGTTGAATTCACTGATAATGGTTTGACAGGTGATATCAACAACACTGTTAATGTTAAAGTAACATTTGGTTCTACTACGCCAACAAACAACGCTAGTTATTTTGTAGACGTAGACGAAAAAACTACTAATCCAATATCATATAGCGCAAATAGAAATGTTTGTTTTAAAGTTCAATTACCATACAACGAAAACTTGATTTACGAGTTCTATGAGGCTGGTGTTGGACCTCAAACATTTACTTCGCAAGCTGCTACAGGTGGCGATATAACTAGAACGCTACTAAACCCAGTTACATACGAAACAGATGGGTTTTACACGTACCAGTTCTCTGGTACAATAAATAATTATGATGAAGATCACTCGTATGATATAGTTAGAGTTTTAGCTCGCCGCGCTTACTTAGGTAATACTTTGGATCCACTTCCTGGGGTTGGTGATCCTAATTTTGATATTCACGACTTCTTTATTAATTGGCCGCCGAGTGTAACTTACAACTACGGTATGGATTACCCTAGCTTATACATGTTTGCTTATCAAGTAAACGAGCATATACACAATTATTTCCACAACAACATGATGTTGCCTATCGCTTACCATATGGATATATCATATAACCCAAGCGATTACGATTTTATAAGAGAATATGAGCAAGGCGGTATGTGTAGTTTAGGGCATCAGGTCTATTTAAACATACAGACTACAGATCCAACTCCTGAGGAAGAAAATCCTGAGGTAACAGAGGTTATTGTTGATACGGTTGCCGGGGAAGAAGGAGGGTATCAAGAGATTGTTGTTAACGGCACTCCAGGTGCAGAATACGAAATACAAGTAATTCAAACAGAAAGCACGACTAGCGACAATCCAAAAGCTACGGGTGCTTTTTATAATCTTTCTGGAAGCGGAGGTTTTCAAACTAACAAACCTACTGGATCAAACTTTTTTGTGTTAAACAGCTCAAACACGCATAGAGTGTTGCTTCCTCCAACAACGTCTGATGTTAAGTACAATGTCGTTGTTACGCCAAGAAACAACACCACAGCAAGAAGCACAGTTCCAACGGTCGCTGGAAGTAAGTCGACACTACAACAAGGCGTTAGTACTATAACTCTTCAAGCGACGGCTAGGGTTCCTGCCAACTTTGATTTAACAACATCCGCTGCTGACACTAGACAGGTTTTTACTAGAAAGAAGAGAGGGACAAGTTCGGTCGGAAGAAGAGCTACAGTGGTATCTGAAGTTTTATCAGCTGTAAGCAGCGGCAGAAGAATAGAGTTAAGACGAGCCGACGCAAGGTTAACAGAGGGCATGTATGTTATACAGCCTTTTGGAACCGGTGTTTCGCACAAAACAAAAATAACTAGAGTAAATAGAAATATAATTACAGTAAACGAAGCGCTTACGCTCTCAGCTGGTGATGAGTTAAATTTTGTAGCAGCAACACCAAACATAATACCGTTTCAGGTTAAGGCAAAAGCAGGTCAAGGGTCAGACTCTGATTATCAAAATCTAAGCGTGCAAACAGGTGCTAGCTACAAACCACAAGATGTAATTGGAGGTGTAGGTAATGAGTTGTTTTTTACCGTGAACGGCGGTATTAGTGGTACTACTATAACAGTTGACGAAGAAATTTCAGGTGTGAAAGTCGGTATGCGTGTTACAGGTAAAGGCTTAGTTTCTATTAAAGGTCAAAAGTTCGCAACGGTCGAATCAATCAACGAAAGCGCCAAGCAGATTACTGTCGACAGTTCTATAAAATTAGTAGACAACCAAACAATATCAGTACAAGACGATCCAGATAATCCAGTGTCTACCGCTGGTATCGAAGTCCTACATGTTATGGGTATAATTACCACATCTGACGCCGACCCAGCGAACAACCAAGAGGAGTGTGCTATTAATGGATATTTAGATGTATCTAACGTATCACAAACCGCAACAATACCTGTTTATTTAGAAAGTGTAATTTTAGCAGAAGAAGTATAATGGCAATAGTAACTTTACAATTTGATAAACCTTTAAACGTATCGTGCGAAGTAGGTGATACAGCCTACTACGTAGACACGGCTACAGATGGTGGTTTTAAAGTAAACAACACTAGCGTTGTTGAGATAGGTAAGATCGTAGAGATAGCTGACAGAGAAGCTACACCTACACTTAAGGTTTATTCTACACTAGCAGGTTGGTCTGGCGAAAAAGCTGGAGAGCAGTTTATATTGTTCTCGAAAGACAATAAGGCTAACTTAAGCTCACCGCTAGGATACTATGCTAGCGTTAAACTAGTAAATGACTCTACAACAGAAGCAGAGCTTCACGCCGTAGGTATGGATATATTTATTAGTAGCAAGTAAATAAACACTAAAAAGTGTAACTATATCAATATACTTTACTTAAATTAAATGATTGATAATAAGTTACAGATAAAATCTAAATCTGAGCTAGCTAAAAGCTTCAGAGAGTCTGTTATGTCTTTAGAAAATAATCTAAAAGATATAGCAGACGGAGTTAATATCGTGGCTGGTACAGACGAAAAACCAATAGTTAACGACAGCAAGCTCGCACCTATTAGGCATTTTTTTATGGACGGTGTTTACGTGAGAGAGATGAAGATGTTTAAAGACACTGTTGTAGTAGGAGCTATACATAAGCACTTGCATATGTGTTTTTTACTGGAAGGTCATATCACCGTTATTAACGAGGAAGAGGTTGTAGAGCATGTGGCACCGTGCTTTATTGTTTCTACACCTGGAATTAAGCGTGTTTTATACGCTCACGAAGATTCAGTGTGGTACAACACACATAAAAATCCTAGCAACACAGAAGACGTGCGACAATTAGAAGAAGAGATAGTTGCTTTAACTTACGAAGAGTATGAAGAATATATTAAAAATAAATAGATCATGAGTTTTGTAGCCGTAGTTACCGGAGTTGTCAGCGCTGGAGTAGGTGTTGCCAAAATGATACAGGGTAAAAAAGCCGCTGACGCAGCTGCAGCAGAGGCTGATAAAGCTCGTATTGAGATGGACAAGCAGAAAGCTGCCTTTGAACAGCTAGATACTAGTAATCCATACAAAGGCATGCAGAACGTATATGACGACATGGAAAACACCATGGAAGATATTACTGTAAACCAGCAGCAAGCACAGTTCGAGCAGCAACAAAATTTACAAAATCAAGCTAATATACTAGGTTCGATGCAAGGCGCGGCTGGTTCTTCTGGTATCGCGGCGTTAGCTCAATCGTTAGCTAATCAAGGTGCGTTGCAAGCTCAGCAAGCATCAGCTAGCATTGGTCAACAAGAAACAGCAAACCAAAAAGCAGCGGCAGAGCAAGCGGCGGCTATACAAGAGACACAGCTTGGCGAAGATGCTAGACTCATGGATCTTGAGCGTGAAGGTGAACTTAAGTCTAGACAGATGGAAGCTGATAAGATCGATGCCTTACTAGGTTTAGCAGCTGGAGATGTGGCATCTGCTCAAGCACTACAAGCTCAAGCAGAGCAAGCTAGAATGGAAGGTATGGGTGATATAGCTAGTGGTTTAGGTAGCGCGGCTGGAGCATACTTAGGACGAGAGAAAAAATAAATAATCATGGCAGAAACAGGAGGAACAACACCAAGTTACGGGCTATCTGCGAGTACTCAAGCGGCTGTAAGAGAAGCTGGAGTAGGTGGCGAAGCTAGAGAAAGAGGTTTAAAGACTAAACGTCTAGACGCCGTGTCTAAAGGTGTCAAAACAGCTGCCACAGGCGTTGCGCTTGGGCTTGAGGCTAGAAGATTAAGGGAAGAGGAGAAGAAGAAGAAAGAAAAAGCTTTAGCTAACGCTGAAAATAAGTTTAACCAAGGTCTTTCAAAGATCTCGCAAATGGGTTGGGCTGATGAGCAAATGTACCAGCAGTTCATTGAGATAGAAAAAGCTGAAAAGAAAAAGTATTTAGCTGCTATTCAAGACGGCGATAAAGAGTTAGCAGCAGAGCTTCTTAGACAACAGCAGCAGAGAGCTGCTGAGCTTGAAGCAATGAAGGGTACAATGGCTACAGCGGCCGAGGTCAACGGCGGTAAAGGCGGTGGTTGGAGCAATAAAATTAAAAAAAGCGATCTAATGCAGCATGTTTTAGGATCTGTTGCTGCGTTAGATGAAAACGCTAGTTGGGAATACGAGACTGATGAGTATGGAGTGCAGCGAATGATGGTCACGGTAACAGCTCCAGCTGATCTTAGCGATGAAGACGCTGAAGAGCAAGGCTACGAAAAAGGTGCAGATGGTAAATGGAGCATTAAATACTCAAAGTCAGACATCGACAACATGGTGGCAGAAGGTATAGCGCCATCGCAAGTAAAACAAAAGTATAGAGAGGAGTTATCTAAGTATAAGCAGACTGGCGCAGAGGGTGATACAACATACGACTGGGATACCATACGCCAAAACAACATAGATAATTTAACTCAAAAAGATATAACAACATTTATCCACGAGCCTGTTTTTGGTGAAAATAGAACGTTTGTAGATGATTTTATTAGCGACGAAAATCCTGTTTGGAAAGCTAATATAAAAGTAACTAATCCTAAGCTAGCAGCTCTTGAAGAGCAGTATGGTGATGGTGATGGTATAATTGAAGAAGGCGAATGGGATTTAATAGTTAAAATACCTGAAGATGCTGAGTTTGAAAGCCTGGACGCTCAAGCTGACGCTGGGGTGGCTATTCAAGAAACTAGAAGAATGATAGCGCTAGAAATGGAAAATCAACCTGAAATCGCTAGAAAATACATAGGTGACTTTGTAACTAAGATGCAAGAGCAGAATGTTAAAGCCGGACAGAATCTAGCTAAAGGTAGTAAGAAAAACGAAAAAGGGTCATTTAATTAAATAATGCAGGAGTTATATAACAAGCTATTTCAACAAGGGCTTTACACAAATTCTTTTGAACAGTTTAAAGTAAAATACGGTTCGCCAGAGGGCGCTAAAGAGCTGTATGAAAAATTAGCTGTAGAGCGTGATCTGTATACTAACAGTTTTGAAGCGTTTCAACAACGTTATTCTATTGGGTTAACTCAAGAGCAACCTAAAGACAAACAAACAACTCCTGAGCTAACTGATGCTGAGAAAGCATTAAAGCAAGTAGATATTCTAGACGATCAATGGCGTCAAGAAAATCCTTGGGCTGGTCAGAGAGGCGACTATGTTTTTATGGATGGTGGCGTCTACGATAGAGAAGGTAACTTAGTCGGTACAGACGAACAGGCTATTCAAAGGTTTTTAGACGAAGAAGACAGAGATCCAAACGCGTCGGGTTTTGTTCCAACGGGTAATACAACACTAACGAAAGAGCAGGTTACACAATTAGCCGATCATCTTCAGCAGTATGACAACGATATAAGGCTTCGCCAGGAGGAGGTGCGTACACAGTCAGAAATCAATAGCGATCCACTTAAGCAAAGAGTAAATAACAACACTCATAGCGTAAATGAGTTTTACGCATATAACTTCGAAGACACTGAAGAGGATGGTGTTACTAAAAAAGCTATTACTAGATCAGAAGATCCTTTGCAGTTTAACTACGATGGCAAAGAGTATAGATATGTAGACGCTGGTGGTCCAGCCATACAAGAGGTAGTGGATGGTCAACTAGTCGGTGATCCTATAAAGAAGGCGGATGCGGTATTAGTTGATGAAAGATTTGGAGAGCTGATAGATAATCTAGCAGAAACAAAGGCTATTAAAGACGAAAAAACTGATAGATCTAAGGCGTCTGGTGCTGCAAATGTATATCAAGTTAAAGCAACTGATTTAAGACAAAGAGAAAACGTTGCTCTTAGGTTCATGCAAAATCAAAACTTCAGACAATACGGAATTGAAGTAGTCGACGAAGGCTGGGAGGCTGGTACAGGTGAGTTAACATTTAAGACTCAAGAAGGAGAGCAGTACAAAATAGATGCTGGAACTTTTGCAAACAACTCTCAAGAAGAACTTGATGGTCTTAACGAATGGTTGAGGAATAATGCTCGTGATTATGGTTCGGAGTTATCTGGGCACCTTCACATTACGGGTGTTACTAAAGAGCAAGAAGAACAAAACATAAATGAAGCTGTAGAGTTTTCAAATAAGTTTGAGCAAAGAAGACTGCTTAAAAGAAATGAAAACAGATCAATAGAAGACGAGCTATATGATGCTTTATATCTTGAGGCACTATTAGCTACAACCGACTACAAGAGCCTTGAAGAATTACCTTATGGATGGAATACAATTAGAGGAGACGCCTCAGCTGGTGAAAAAGGTTTAGAAAAGAAAAGGGTTTTAGAATATATAAGAGAAAACTGGGAGACATTTGAAGATGGTGCTTTAGTTGATTTAGGGTTTGAGTTTGTTGATACGTTAGGCACTAGGAGTGTGTCAGCAAGAGGAGCTACAATAGATGTTTTTACTGGAAGAATGGGCTTAGACAAGGGTTACGAAGTTACAGCTAGATTCTTCAATGAGGAAGAGTCAAAAGCTTTCAATGAAGTGGCTGAAAACGAAATTGACTACATAGCTAAGCAGCAATACGTAAATCAACTTGAAGAGGCTATTAAAGAAAACGACGAAGACGGCTACCTACCTCCAAGAATTAAAGAAGAATTACTCAACGCAGAGGACCCTAGCTCTGTGTTATCTCAATACCCTGAGTATGAAGATTTAATTAAAGACTTGTCTTCGTTTCAAGAAATTAGAGGAAATATAACTGCTGCTCATCCACAAGTAAAGAGCGCTGTAGAGGGAGCTAAGAAAAGACAACTTGATGGAGAAGATATAATAGATAATGTGTACGATTCGTTACAGGGATCAAGTTCTCTTTGGTGGGACGAGGAAGAGTTTCAAACAAGATTAAACGAAGACGCTCAAGCTAGATACAACTCTTTAGACAAAGGCGTAAAAGAAAAAGTTAGACAGGTTAAAGACGTGTCTATGCAACTTGAGAACAACGCTATTGCTTTGAACAAAGCTGGTAAGGCTCTTGAAGAACTTAGGTTTGACGGTTTGACCGCTAGCGAAGCTATAGATAAGTTAGCTAACGGAGATTATAAAACTCAAGAAGAAGTTGACGCTGCTAACGCTGAGATTAAAAGAATAAGAGATACTTATAACGGCCTTAGAGATACGTTTAATAGTCTTTTAGATGCGCAAGGGATATACAGGAAAATAGCTAACGACCTTGGTAACGAGCTCGATGAGATGCAGATCGAGTATGAAGATCTTGGTTGGTATAAAGAAGCCATTGGTGATAGAGTCGGTCAAGGTATTAAGTTCGCTAATTCAATACTAGACGGAGCTATAGACTTAGGTCAAGGGTTTATTGAGCTAGGCGGGCTCGCTGGTGATCTCGTTTTTGCCGCGATTAACTCTGCGTGGAACGCTATGGATGGCGTAGAAGAAGATCAAGACATTGCTTGGGACTGGTATAAAGGTACTGACTGGGGAGGTAGATTTACACAAAACGCTATTGACTCTTGGCAAGAAGACAAGAATAAACACATACAAGCGCCTGTTGCGTATGATGATATAGAAACTTGGGGCGATGTGGGTGAGTATGCATTAAACATTACTGGTAGTCAACTGCCACAGATAATTCTAATGCTAGCCACGTCTGGAGTAGGAAACGCGGCTTTAGCTAGCTCAAGCGCTGCTACTAGATCTGCACTGACTTTAGGTGGTAGATTAAGTACAGCCGCAGCTGTTGAGACGTTTACTCTAGGTACTTTAGGTTTAAACTCAGCTGGAAGTAAGTATCAATCTTTAAGACAGCAAAACGAGTTGTATGCTGAGACTGGTGGTTTGTATGGCCACGATTATAGCTTACTTGAGATGACGATGGCTTCTCTTGGTACAGGTTTAATGGAGGGTTTGTCTGAAAGAGTAACATTTAAGCTTATAAAAGGCCCTACGTCAGCTATGAAGACAGCCGCTAGACGTACCGCTATAAAGGAGATGCAAACTATAGGCTTCCCTGCTTATCTTAAGAAGAACGTGTTTACGACTAAAGGCATGAAAAACTTTGCCTATAACACGGGTGCCGTAGGCCAAGACTATCTTATGGAAGGTGGCTCTGAAGCTATCGCTAAAATAGGAGAAAACTTTTTTGATATAAACGTTCTAGGCGAAGATAAAAGTATATACGAAGGTGTTGATGAAGCGTTTGTTACTGGACTTATTGTAGCAGGTGGTATTAAAGCACCTCAGATGGCTGGCAGAATGCTTGATCCATTTAGAAGCATGGATACAGCTAGCCTACTTCAGGGGTTAGATGCTCGTAAAAGAAGGATTGAAAAAGAAATAGCTGAGGCTAGAAAAATAGAAAACAAAAGATTACGTGACACTAGACTTGAAGAGTTAAATGAACAACTTGCCGAGCTACACGTTGAACGATCTAACGCTATAGAATTAGACTATAAGCGTATCAACTTGTTTACGAAGCTAGAGAAGAAGTTCTTATTACAGTGGGACTCAACCTCTAGAAGTATTAGAAAGCAAACGGCTCAGGTACTAAAAGACCAAAAAGACGGTAGCATAACTAAAGAAGAGGCTGACAAAAAACTCGCTGATCTTCAGACTTTACTAAGCGAAGGTAACGCTAAGAAAGATAAGATAATTAAAAAGTACGATCAGAATCTAGTAGATAGAAGCTACAGTAGATAC
>TARA_A100001201_G_scaffold117512_1_pt1 | contig 14686 bp, 6 predicted proteins | sample TARA_A100001201 | Tara Oceans TARA_A100001201 (sample SAMEA2619872) | marine metagenome | biome: marine biome (ENVO:00000447); feature: surface water layer (ENVO:00002042); material: "saline water (ENVO:00002010), including plankton (ENVO:xxxxxxxx)" | depth 5 m | reverse complement strand
CATTACGATCTGCGCTCTGAGATCAGCCGTAAAATCGGCTATGCTCTTGCTCAGAAGTATGACCGTCTGATCTTCCGCTCCCTGACCCGTGGTGCACGTCAAGCATCCCCGATCAGCAAGTCTGGCTTTGTTGAGCCAGGTGGAACTCAGATCCGTGTTGGTTCTACTACTAACGCATCTGACGCTTATGATGCTAACAACCTCGTTGCAGCCTTCTATGACGCTGCTGCAAGCCTCGATGAGAAGGGTGTTAGCTCTGAGGGCCGTGTTGCCGTCCTCAACCCCCGTCAGTACTACGAGCTGATCCAAGCCATCGGTGGCACCGGATCTGGCGCTTACCTTGTCAACCGCGACACCCAGGGTGATGCCCTGCAGTCCGGTCAAGGCATCATGGAGATTGCAGGTATCCGTATCTACAAGTCCATGAACATCCCGTTCTTCTCCAACTATGGTACGAAGTTCGGTACTGGTTCTGCAACCAACCCCGGTGTGACCGATCCTGGTAACACTGGTTCCTTTGTTGGTGAAGGTCTGGAAGATGCCCGTAACAGTGTTACTGGTATCGAAAACGAGTACGGCCAAGCTTCTAACTTCGCTAACTCCTGCGGCCTCATCTTCCAACGCGAAGGTGCTGGTTGCGTCGAAAGCATCGGTCCCCAGGTCCAAGTGACCAGCGGCGACGTTTCTGTCGTCTATCAGGGTGACGTGATGCTGGGTCGTCTCGCCATGGGCGCAGACTACCTGAATCCCGCTGCCTGCGTGGAGCTGTTCGCTGGAACCGCTACCAAGCCTGCTGCATTCTGATTCGTATTTTTTGTACACAGGGATCCTTCGGGGTCCCTTTTTTTTATTTGTTGTTATGCCTGTCTACGCCGCGTCCACCGAACTGGATGCTGTTAATGAAATACTTACCTCTGTGGGACAGGCTGCTGTCACCACACTGGATCTTCAAAACCCTGAAGTGTCAGTTGTATTGACAACACTAAGGGAACAAAACAAAATTGTACAAGCACAAGGTTGGACGTTTAATACAGAACGTCACTACACATTGAAACCTGACGCAACGACAAAGGAAATTGTATATCCAACTAATGCTCTAGCTTTGGACGCCAACCGTGATGACCATCACAGCGACATGGATCTTATCCGTCGTAACGGCAAGCTTTACGATCGATACAACCATACATTTACATTTGAAAGTGATGTCTCTGCTGACGTGACTTGGTTGTTTGAATATGCTGATGTCCCTCCAGCAATTCAATACTACATCACAGCTCGTGCTGCACGTGTATGTTGTATCAAAATGGTTGGTGACGCTACTCTCAACAAACTTCTAGAAGAGCAAGAAACTAATGCTAAGTCAGGAGCGTTGGAGTACGAATCACAGCAAGGTGATTACACCATGTTTGGATTTAAAGATGGACAAGATTATTACAATAGCTATCAACCGTTCACTGCATTGATTAGATGACAACAGTAAGCCAGCGTGTACCATCGCTTCTACTTGGTATTTCACAACAGCCAGATCATAAAAAAATTCCAGGACAGGTAGTAAATGCGCTGAATGCTTATCCTGATTTTGTCAACGGTCTTGTAAAACGTCCGGGTGCTGAATTCTTTGGTGAATTAGTACAACCTGGAACTACTCCTAACAAGTGTTTTTGGACAAACATCGTACGAGATGAAACTGAAAAGTACCTTGTTCAGTACGATATTCTAGCGGAACAGTTCAAAGTTTATAAGCACCCTGTTCCCCGTGTTGTACAAACTGTTTTCGACACACCACCATTGCTTGAGCAAAAAGGTGTTCTGCACAAAACCTCTAATACAACTTATACCACTAGCTACGACTCTACTGCCGATACTTATAATACTGCACTGCAAGACAGACAATCAAAACTAATAACTTTGAATCAAAAGCAGTATGAATACAAACAGGCATTAGACGGTCAAAATGCTACAGTCGAATCTAAATTCGAACTGAAGGAAACTTATAACAACCAAGGGGAAATTGTTCAAAGAGTCAATTCAGGAATTGTCCTTAACACGTCTGGTGTTTATACTGTCACACTAAATGGTAGCGTTATCAGTGCAAGTACCACTTTGCCTACAGGTTACGCACAAGGTAACGAACGTACTGATGAACACCCATTGTTGACACGGAATGGGGAAAGGATTTTTGAACTTGACCAAACCATTCCTGCAACACACAATGCAACGCAACTAGCTACAGCTTTATCTGCAATGAATGCGGCTGATACAGCTCTTAACACAGCAGATAGCACACTTGCTACAGCACGGACAAACCTTGAGACAGCTATTACAAATAACAATAGCCTTTGCCCTTCTGGTGGTTATTTAGACAACATTACAGACCCATCTCAAATTGCGGTGCTGAACGTTATTGACAAAACATTTGTTGTTAATAAAAAAATTATTCCACAAATGTCGTCAACCCTAACCGCAGCGAACATCAACGAAGCGTTTATAGTTATTAGTATTGTACAGGCTGGGTCAACTTATACTGTTCAATTGGTTTGGAGGAATACGTCTAACACTGTTGTTGGTTTTGACTATACTGTAACAGCTAGTTCCACAAACCCCAGCGCAGCAACTATTGTCACAGATCTCGCTAATATTATCAACAATGGTTCAGGTGTAGCTCCTGGCACCAACACAAACGGTAGTGGTGGTGAACTTGCACATGAAATTGTTGCTACTGTAGTTGGCAATGGAATTCACCTAGTCAGAGGTTCTGGCGGTAACTACAGTGGTCCGTTCGACATTGAGACACGTGGTTCTGCACACCAAGATGGTATTTATGGATTCACACACGAACTCACAAATTCATCAAAACTACCTATTCAATGTGTAGACGGTTACCGGGTAAAGATCACTAACTCAGATGACACAGATGCTGATGACTACTATGTAAAATTTGTAGCCTCTAGCACAGTCTTAGGTTACGGTGCAGGTAGTTGGGAAGAAACTGTTGCACCTGGAATTAAGTACAAGTTTGATCCTGAAACAATGCCACACCTTTTAACAAGGGACGCTAACGGGCATTTCACGTTCGAACCTGCTACTTATGAAGAAAGGATTGTTGGTGATAATGACACAAATCCTATACCTTCTTTTATCGGAAAGCTAATTAATGGTGTCTTTGTTTACAGAAACAGGTTAGGGCTCCTTGCTGGTGATTCTATTATCATGAGTAGGGCTAACGATTTCTTTAATTTCTGGAATAAAACAGCTCTTACTTCATCTGATGATGATCCAATTGACGTTGATTGCACATCAACTAAACCCCAAACTTTAAGGTATGTTGTACCGCAATCTACAGGACTTGTAGTTTTTGGTCAGAATGAACAGTTTCTTTTGTCTACTTCTTCAGATATTCTTTCTCCTAAAACTGCAAAGGTTAATAGGCTTTCTACCTTTGATACATCTGAAAATGTAGCACCTGTTAACACTGGCATCGCTATTGGATTTATAAACACTACTTCTAATAACACAAGGCATTTTGAGATCTTCGATGTCAGCAGTGACACCACACCTAAAGCTGCAGAAACAAGTCTTCCAGTCAGTGACCTAATTCCTGATAATATTGATCTCTATGATGTAGATCCAAACCTATCAGTATTTAGTCTCACAACTAAAAACAAAAAAGAACTGTTTATTTATAGGTATCTACAGCAAGGTGAAAAGCGTGTTATAGAGGGGTGGTTTAAATGGGAGTCTGATCAAGAAATACAATATCAGTATTTTGATAAAGGTTGTCTGTATGTTGTTACACAAGAACAAGATTATGATAGGTTGTATCTATCGAGAATTGCCTTACAGCAACACTCTAGTCAGGGTGTTGTAAGGTCAGCTACATACATACCTTTTGGTGTTGGTGAAGGTGAAGTGTTTGTTGACACAACACCTTACAGAAACAAAAACTCTGATGTTCATTTAGACAGATTTATTCAGGGAACCCGTAAAACTTATAATTCAACAACAGACCAAACAACAGTACAAGCTCCATACTTGGACTTCGATACAGTCTTGGCTTTTACTGATTTCAAATTAGATTCCAATAACAATATTATTGACCTACAACCTAAAGTCAAACTGTTCGAACAACTGTCTATTAACTCGACTGGTAACCAAGTTTCTACAGTTGTTTTACAAGGTGACTTGCGAGATGCTTTGATCTTTGTAGGTAAGAGTTACAGGATGGAAGTAACTTTACCTAGCCCTTACGTTACTGGTAGATCTGGAGACTCGTTTGTTACTGACACATCAGCTAATTTGATTATTCATAGGATCAAAGTACAAGCTGGTTTTGGAGGTCAACTAGAATATCGATTAGCTGTATTGGGTAAAGAAACCAACAATAACACTGCATCTACTATCTTCCCACCTTATTACAACGCTGATACATTGCCAGTTGCTATTGATTTACAACACACTATTCATATCCACCAAAGAAACACTGATTTTGAGTTGACTTTATTTGGAGACACACCCTATCCAACAACACTTTCGAGTTATGACTGGGAAGGTAGATACACCACTAACTTCTACAAACGTCAACCTTATTAAACAAGCTTCTATTGATGATGTTGTTAAGGTTGTAGATACACTACTACCATCAGACCGCACTGAGATCGTAGATGGAACAGGTCTTAATCCTGTTCTGTCTATGGTCAACAGTGTCTATTTCAGTAACTCTGTAATCTTTTACGTGCCAGACGGTACGTGTGCAGGGATGGCTGGAGTGTCTGATGATGGTTGCGTATGGATGCACTGCACAGATGCAGTAAGACGTTACCCCATACTATTCTGTAAAGAAGCACGTAAATGGATTAATTCATTACCGCATCGTTTGCTTTACAACAAAGCAGATATACGCAATACGTTGCATTTAAAACTATTAAAAAAATTAGGGTTTAAGTTCTTAAGACTTGTCCCCTATGGTCCTAACAACATTTACTTCGTAGAGTTTGTAAAACTATGTTCTTTGCACTAGCTGGCCTTGCCCTGAACGGAATTGTTGCAGGGTTGCAGGCACAACAGCAAAATGAGCAGGAGTATCAACGAGCAAAGCTTGAGGCAAAGCGTGCATGGCGTCAGGCTTATATCAATCGTGATGCAGCTCGTGATTCCTACACAACTGTTCAATCAAGACTAAATCAAGAAATTAAGCAGGCACTCTACAAAAGAGAAGCCATGCTTATTAAGCTCACAAAAGCAAGAGGCACTTATGCAGCAGCAGAAGGTCGAACTGGTAAGAGTTTCCGGCGGTTAGCTGCAGTAGAGACATTCGGAGCCTGGGGTCGTGACTCTGCACGACTGTCAGAACAGATGACAGATCTTTCGGCAAGTAGGCAAGCAGAGATGAATCGGGTATCACGTCAGCGATATGAAGCTGATGTTAACGCATCCGCTAGTGTTCGTCCCCCTGCATACACTAATCCTGGTCTTGCAATCCTTGGTTCTGTTGCAGGAGGATTGTCAGGTCTTGCTGCTATGAGAGCACCTAACCCGTACGGTTCTGCACCTGCTGCAACTGGAGCAAGTGCTGTACCTGCCTCAGCTTATGGTAGTACGAATTTTGCAATACCCACTACTCCTGTTAATTACCAAGTACCCTCTTTGATGAGTATATCCCCAACAAGTGGACCCATTACACCGGGACCTAGTTTCTTCTAAATCAATAGACAACAAAAATGGCTACACCATACGAAGAGTCAGTATCCTATAGCCCTACACAACAAACTATAGGGTTTTCACCCATCCGAGCACAACAAGAGTTCGTAGCAGAAGATAAGTCAATGGCTCAACTGGCACAGTTTTCCAAGACTCTTGGCGACGAACTATACAAGTTTCAACAACAAGTTAATAAAGATCAGATGATGGAGGGATACAACCTTGCATTGTCTGAGCCAAACCCGATTGATGTTTCTAATGAAATTAAGTCGGCTGGTGAGCAGCTTAAAGCAGACGAAATGGATGTCAATATTGTTGCACTTGACATCATCAAAGGTGGTGAGTCCTTAGAGGCAGCTCAAGCCGTCCAGAACATGTCTGGATGGAAACGTTATGGTTATGCTAAGGGTAAGGCTGAACTAGCCGGTGCAGGCTGGGAGAGCTACCTTTCAGGGCAGTTTGGTGAAAACGGCGAAAGATTATTTTACCATCCTGAGACTGGTGAGCAGTTTACACTAGCTGATACAGCCACTGATCCAGCTCTGCGAGCCTACGCTATTACTGAAATGCGTAAGGACTATCTCGAAGAGAATGGTCTGACTTTAATGAAGCCAGCGTTCCTTAATGAGTTCGCAGGTAAACAGTTTAGAGATGGTCAAGATAAGTTTGTAGAGGAAGCCCGTCAGGCTAGAATTGTACAGCAAGGTCAAGAACGTGCAGAACAAGCTATTAATGAATTTATTAGCGAGCGAGATCTTGGCAAACTTTTCAACCAACTACAAGTATCCATAAATGACAAAGGCAAACCTTACACACCATCTGAAATTTGGACTGAGGCTACAACAGCTTTAAAGGCTTACCAAGAAAAAACAGGAAAAGCAATCAGCCCTGAAGAACTGGGAAAACAACCTGTGCCAGGAGATCCTCAAGGAAGGACTTATGCTGAAAGATTTGAATTGCGGATGTCTGTTCTTGGAAACCAATTGAGGTCGCACTACATAGAGGTGATGAGGGATGATAACACACGAAAAAGATTAGAAGCACAGACTATTGCTGACGAAGCTCTCACATATTGCAATAACGGCAACCAGAGAGAATGTGCTGAGGCTGGCCCGGAGGCACTTATTAGGAGACTAGAAAATAAATACGAGGCACATAACGTTAAAGAACTTGTCAGAACTATCCGTGACAGGTGGCCTAAGTATTCTGATCTTGATGACCGTGAGCTACTTAATGCAAGGGTTGATGCTGCAGGAAAAATTGACTCATTAGATTTAGAGAAGAAGGAGTTTGATTTACTGCCTGTAGAAATTCAGGAAGCATTAAGTGACGAGTTTCAAGAGGCAAACATGATTAGAATTAAGTTTGACGAAGACATCGATGGTGCAGAAGCAGAGATTGACCAAATCTTCTTAGACGATACTACAAAGTTTGGCTTTCAAGCTCCAATGATTCGTATTGAAGAAAAAAGGAAGCTCAGAACAAAAATTCGCAATCTTGCCCGACAAAACGCAACTAGCGATGTAATTAGAGATACTATAGGTGTTTTCCTTGCAGATCTTAAAGAAAACGTATTGGAAGGCAAATTTAACAAAGCAAAAGATGAAAAATACAACGTAGGGGAAAGGCCTACACCTTCAAACCCGTTTCCTTTTTATTTCAAAGATCGGGATGAAGGGCGACGTGGAAAAGAAAAACAAATCAAAGAGTATCGAAGTTTTTCATTAGAAGATCAAAAGGAGAAGAGGCAACAGTTATTTAGAAAAGAAGACCTTGAAGAACTTGCAAGAATAATGGTTAACGATCCATTTTTCGACAACCTACCTGAAACTAATCCCGTATTGTTTGATCGTATAGACCGAGCAATGACTTTTGCAAGAATCTCTGGTGGCACACACTATGACGTAATTAACGAATCTTTGAAATTTGTAAACCAACAAATGGAGCCAGCACAACAAATACAACTCCCTACTGTAAATGTAAGACAATCAGCTCTTAACTCTGCTGTTGGTGGCGAATTGGCTGATAAATTCATTTTGGGTGATTTAAGTTCACGTCAGGCCCGTAGATTCAAGCAATCAACTGGAATTCCCTTTAGCCGTAATATGAACTTGTCTGACGGTGAACGTCAGGTGTTGGATATTATTGGGCGATATGAATCAGACGGTGCTGGAAGTTATGATGCTGTAAACCAGTTCGGTGAAGATGGAGGCAGAAGCACTGGAGCAGATAAAGGTTTTTACTCAGGACCATTTAGTCAGATGTCACAACACGGAGGACGAAAGCTTACTGACCTTACAGTCGGTGAAATTATGGACCTTCAATACGACGATAAATCTTTGACGATGGAACAGTGGAAGCAACAAGGCAAGCTTTGGGCAGTTGGTCGGTATCAGTTTACTACCCCTACCTTTACAGCGTATGTTAAAAGAATGGGAATCAGTCGAGATCAAAAATTTACTCAAGATCTTCAAGATGAAATGGCTATCCGTCTTTACAAAGATAACGGATGGAAAGGTGTGTGGATCGGATTAGATGGCGCATTTCCTCATGAAAAACTTATCTTAAATCAAAACCGCTAATCTTATGGAAGAAGATCTCCAACAACCACAATTAGAAGTAGAACTTGCCCCAGGCAGAACTACAGATGAATATAATGAGGAATACGAAAGAATTTTAGATCTAATGTATCCTCAAGCTACGCCTGTAGAAAAAGAACAAGAGGAACAAACACCTGAATCTGAACAAGTTGCACCTACTGAAGCGGCCCCAGCGATTGTAGATGAATCAGAAGATGATGTAGAAGAACAACCCGATGACAACAGACTTGAACGGAAACCTTACATGGAGCCTGTTTTAGGCTACTTGCCTGGTGGCGTTGGAGATGTTGCTGGTGGTATTCAAGAGTTTGTAAATGCACCGTTTGCGGGCGCGAGTGATGTAGTTTTTAACCACATTAACGCCGGTTTAGATAATGTCCAAAAAATTGGGGGACCATCTACTGATTTTCGTTTCAAAAGATCTCCTTTGTATGAAAAAGATTGGATGAACTCTTGGAGAGATATTAGTGGATCAATTCTGTTTGAAATCTCTGCTTCCCAGTTTCTATTTAAAAAACTGTCTAAACTAAATTTTTTGCCAAAGAAAAAGCCGCTTATAGACTTGATTGGTAAGCTTGGTTTGGACGTTGGCGTCGCAGCCTCAGTTGTTGCTACTGATCCAGATTCAGCAACTAGCGAAAATCTTTTTGATATGGTGGAGAAGTGGCCGGTCGTTGGCTGGGCGACACAAGCACTAAGAACTTCTCCAGACATGACTAGCGAGCAACGTCGTGCAAAAAACATTCTTGCTGACACTGTAACCAATAGTCTGTTTAGTATAGCAGATTTTGGAATTACGATTACTGGGGCTAGAAGAAAAATCAGAAAGCTTTCTGAAACAGTCCAACAGGAAGTAGCCGATGTCGAAGCCCTTGCTAAAGAAGTAAACATTGCAGAAGATAAATTCCTTGCTGACAATATCAAAAGGGACAAACAACTTAAGGATTATGGAGATGAGTTGAAAAGACAATCTCCAAATGAGCCTAATATTGGTAGCGATCCAGACTTGTTTGATCCAGAAGAACAGGTATTTATTACTTCAGACGACGATATTTACAAATCGTTGGAAAGCGCAGAACAAGTTGTTTTCAAACCAGAAGTCGAAAGTCAAGGTAGGTTAGCTTCACAATTTCCAGAAAACACTCTCACAAAAGCACTTGCCCCTGACAACGTTCCGAAACAAGAACTTACCCGTAAATTCAGGAAACAGATTACAGACGCTGAGGAAAATGCTGGTTTCTTTAGCCCCCGATCTAAACCAGAGCTGCGTGAGGCTGCATTGGAAGCTATGGCAGATGCTCTAGTTGACCCGAAAGCTACGACAGGATTTTTAAGAAAGTTTTTTAGTGATAAGCGTGACCTTGTAAGCAAGCCTGGTCTTACTGGTCAGATTAAAGTAAAAGGTTTGTCTGATGACGCAGCAGCCGTTGCATTCAAAGCAATGAGCAAACTACTTGATAAGTACATGTCTTTGGATACAATCAAAGCACAAGCTTATCTGATGAATCAGTATTCTGGTGAAGTTGCTGATCTGGCTACTGGTATTGCTATTAAGGAATCTGATGCTGGATTGCAGCAAGCTCAAGAGTTGATTATCAGGCGAATACAGTATTTGATGACACAAAAAGGTGTTGCTGATTGGATCCGAGGCACTGGTCTACAAAGTCTTGATTATCTTGATAAAGCAGCCAAAGGTAAGATTGGCAACATCGAAATCGGTGATGACATTAAGTTGATTACTGAAGAGGTTTTTGCTTCTGCAGACGAGGCTTTGAAAAAGAAAGCTGCACAGTCTCGAGTGTTTGGCGACACTCTCAATGCTATCAACAAAGCTGATCCTAGATTCCTTAAGAGTTTTATTACTGCTTTTAGAGTAACTAATGGCAATGTTGCTGTCATTGAGAAATGGGCTGACTTCATGCTTGACAGCACAGACTTTATACGAAAAGGTTTTGTCGATAACAACCCATCAGTTCCTAGTAGAATTCTTACTGATTTGAATTCTATCCTTTATGGACTTATTTTGTCTGGTGTTAGCCCAGCTGCAACTGCATTCCATGCTAATAATATTTTTATCGGTATGAAGTTTGCACAGCAACTTATTGGTTCAACTGCTTTTGCTGCGGGTGGTTTGGTTAGAGGCGATGCACAAGCTGTCAAAGAATTAAAGAAGACACTATTTGCTTATGGGTCTATAGTTGAGGGTTTCCGTAAAGTATCTAAACACACTGCCTTTGTTTATAAGGAAGCGAATCTCAATCCTACTAAAGTTCCTTATGCTATTCGTGAAGAAGCTGCTAAGAAACTTGACGGCATGAAAGAAATACACCAAGCCTTGCAAGGTGAATTTAAAGACGACGTTGGTATGGAATCTACGTTTGGTCTTATGAGTAATCTTAGTCTCTTAGCTGAGCACCCAGTGGTGAGGCATGGCACAAATTCAATGTTGGCAAACGATGGTGGTGTTCGTGCACTAGAGGCATTTCTAGAAGCACGTAGACTAGCTTTTGACGAGGTTGTTGAAAAAGGAATTAAAGATCCCAAACAAATCAAAAAAATTACTGATGAAAAATATCAGTCATTCTTTGATAAAAATGGATTTATTAAGAACGATGTAATTGAAGCGCGTGCCTCTGAAGTGACCTTACAATTGGACACTAATCTCAGTCGCTTGATTAATCAAGGGGTACGTCATGCACCTGTTCTAAAAAACCTTTTTAGGTTCCACAGGTCTATGGCTGGTGCAGTTCATTTGTGGACGAGAAACGATCCTATGTATCAAAGTGTTGCTGCTGGTTTTCAACGTATGCACATTGCACTAGACCCGTGGGGCAAGTCTAAAACCATACAACAAAAAAGACAATATTTGGAACGATTCAGAGTAGCGTTTGATCCTAAGTCAGAAAAAGACATTATCAACAAATACAATGAAGAGTCTATAAGAGTCTTAGGTGCTGTCGGTTTCGGGGCTTCAATTACCAGCCTTGCGCGTATGTTGTTTGTTGAAGACCGACTTATCGGTGATGGTCATCCAGATCCGAACGTCCGTCGTGCACAAAGAAAGCAAGGTATTAAACTAGGACACATTATTGATGCTAATGGTAAAGCCTACGACCTAGACCGTCTAGGTACTGTTGGAGACATGTTGCGTTTTTATGCAAACGTTTTTACTGCCTTCGACATTATGGGTGAAGATGAAGGTGAAAAACGGGCCAGAAAATTTACGTATGCACTCAGTGCGCACATGTTAGAAAAAGGCCTCAACACGCAACTGTCTGATTTGATGGCTGCCGCCACAGGCGACCCTTCAACTCTCACGCGCATTGCTGCAAGAGAATTGACTACACCATTTGCCCCTGGTTTGCGTAGTCAAATGACCAGAATCTTTAGCCCATACGTCAGGGAATTTGAAAGAGATCTCGAAGGTTATATGATGAACAACTTCCGAGCTGTCTCAGATCTGCCACTTGCTTACAACCCTATTGAAGGTGGAGTAGTTAACCCCCATCCTCCTACTTGGTTTGAACGTGCTATCAATGAGGTTTCTGCTGTCAAAGTTTCTACAGCACCTTCTGAAGTCATTCAATACTTAAGTGACATGGAGATTTCTTATTACCCCGAAATTGAAACTATTCTAGGTACTAAATCAGAACCTGTAGATAGAAGCGAAATTGATCGTATTTTAGGGGAAAAAGGAGATCTTAAACGTCGTCTTAAATCAATTATGAAGCAGCACCCTGCTGACCAATTCAAAGAAGACATTCGAGATGCACGCCGTAGAGCCGGTCAAAAAAGGGATGAAGGTGAGGAATTTATTCATGTGTCAGAAAAAGATTTCCGACAAGTGCATGCAAAAATAAGAAAGGCATTTAGAGATTCTATTGACGAAGCGGTTTATGCTCTTAATCAAGAACAGAAGTTGAACATTATTAAGAGAGCTAGGGACGAAAGTCTGCAAAAAGACCTTGTACAATCTGGTGTGACTGATATTACTGAATTGCTTGATCCTAATCGCAACCGTTAATTTATTTTTTTTAGCGAATGGCTACTACACAATCTACATACACAGGAAACGGCTCAACCGTTTTATTTTCATTTACTTTCCCATATCTCGATCAATCTCACGTCAAAGTCACCCTGGATGAGGTTGCTACAACTGCATTTACTTTTGCCAACGCTACACAGATTCAATTCACCACCGCCCCCGCTTCAGGTGTAGACATCAGAATTTTCAGAGAAACGGATGTAGATTCTGCAGAGGCTACCTACTTTGCAGGATCTTCGATCCGCCATGATGCTCTGAACGATAACCAACTCCAGGCACTTTATAGTGCTCAGGAGATGGAAAACAATAAGTGGGGCAAAAACAGCGAAACCATTGACAGTGGTGAAACGTGGAGTTCTTCTGACACTAAGATTGCAACAACTGCTGCTGTACAAAACCAAACTTCAACGCAGATTGCAAATGCACTTACGGGTGACGTTGTTGCTGGTAACGCAATCACTGTTACTGATAATTCACCCTCTACCGGTAAGATTACTGTTGCTGTTACTAACAACTCTATTGACACTGCAGAACTTGTTGACGCCAGTGTGACAACAGCGAAGATTGCTGATGACGCTGTTACTGCAGCTAAACTTGCTGACACTGCTGTAACTGCAGGAACCTATAGTGCTGCAGACATTACTGTTGATGCACAAGGCAGAATTACTTCAGCATCTAGTGGTGCCATTGCTACTTCTGAAATTACTAATGGTGCTGTTACGGAAGCTAAACTTGCTTCTAACTCAGTTACTTCATCAAAGATTGTTGATGGTACTATTGTAAACGCTGACATTAGCTCTTCTGCTGCAATTGATGGTAGTAAGTTAGATGTCGAACTTAATGACCTGTCTAACGTTTCTGTTGCCACCCCAAGCACTGACGAACTTTTGAAATGGAACGGTAGTGCCTGGGTCCCCGGTACTGTCAGTGGTGCTGGTACTGTCACGAACATTGCTACTGGCACTGGCCTTACTGGCGGTCCAATCACTGGTAGTGGCACAATCTCTGTTGCAACAGGTGGTATTGACACTGCTCAACTTGCTAATGATGCAGTTGATGCAACCAAACTTGCAGACACTTCTGTAACCGCAGGCAGCTACACTGCTGCTGATATTACAGTAGACGCACAAGGTAGAATTACTGCAGCAGCGTCAGGTCAAATTTCTACGTCAGAGATTTCTGACGACGCTGTAACCGCTGCTAAGCTTGCAGACACCTCTGTGACCGCTGGTTCCTATGGTTCTAGCACAAGCATCCCTTCAATCACTGTAGACGCACAGGGACGTATTACAGCAGCTTCTGGTAACACGATTTCTACTGATGTCGTTTCAGACACCACTCCTCAACTCGGTGGTGATTTAGATGTCAACACTTACAGTATTGTAAGCACCAGCAACGGTGATATTACCCTTAACCCTAACGGTACTGGTGATATTCTTCTAGATGCAAATGTTGGCGTTGGAACCCCGTTGTCTGGCCCAACTAATCAACTTCACATTTATGACAATACTGCTGCAAATGATCGGGCTGAATTAAAAATTGAAGCGTTCCGTCCTGGAATTAGATTGCAAGACAGAAGTTCATCGTCTTCCAGTGCTGAAATTGTTGGTGATAACGCTTTAATTTTTAGAGTATCAGCGCCAGTTGATGATGATACCGCTCTCACGGAGCGTCTGCGCATCGACAGTTCGGGTCGGCTGTTGGTGGGGACAACTAGCAGCACAGGATCTCACATATTAGAGGTTAATGGTGGTACTGATAATGAAGTTATTAAGGTCGAAAGCTCTGACGCAGGCGCTTACATCAGGTTTGAAGACGATGGCACAACAGGTCAAATAAGACTTGGTGCGGTTGATAACGATTTAAAGATTGATGTAAATAATGCTGAGCGGATGCGAATCGACAGCTCTGGTCATGTAATGATCGGCTCAACATCAGATTTCGCTAATATTAATTGCGATGATCTGCAAGTTGGGGACACTGGCAATGCCAACACAGGTATAACTATTGGCTCAAGCAGTCAGGGACAGATTGCCTTTGCAGATTCTGGCGATTCACGCGCAGGTGTAATTCATTACCAACACACTGACAACAGCTTGCGCTTTATGGTTAATGGCGCAGCTAACGAGCGGATGCGTATCGACAGCTCTGGGCGTTTGTTGGTTGGGCATACCAGTGCCAGAGGCGTTGGTCACGGCACTGCCGGTGCTTTTGGAGTTGAAGGAACATCAGCAACTGTATTCGCATCAATAGTCAAAAACAGTGCAGATGCGTATGGAGGCTCAATCGCACTGGGCAAATCTAGAGGTACATCAGTCGGTGCCAATACTGCTGTTCAAAGCGG
>TARA_A100001201_G_scaffold84501_2_pt1 | contig 14706 bp, 22 predicted proteins | sample TARA_A100001201 | Tara Oceans TARA_A100001201 (sample SAMEA2619872) | marine metagenome | biome: marine biome (ENVO:00000447); feature: surface water layer (ENVO:00002042); material: "saline water (ENVO:00002010), including plankton (ENVO:xxxxxxxx)" | depth 5 m | reverse complement strand
TACCCTCAAACGGAGAACAAACACAGCAAGATGACGAAGATTGCGGGTGTGGTAGCTAAGTAAATGACTAAATTTTCTTTAGAACGACAAGACGAATTTGTCTACCACCTACTAGTTAAACATATGTCTTCCAAAGGAACATTCCTAGATGTAGGGTGTGCGACACCAGTAGGTGCTAATAATACCTATGCTTTAGAGAAAGACTTTGGCTGGGATGGATTTGCTTTTGATATAGGAAATGTAGAAGAAGATGAAAACTGGAGCAAGTTCAGAGACACTCCATTTTATCAGGTAGATGCGACATCAGATAAGTTCTCTCAACTATTGCAAGATCTACTAGGTGATAGAGTTGTAGAATACATATCGCTAGATATAGACATGTATGATACATCTTTCAGTCTTGATGGACTAAAAAGGATAACTGATGCCGGAGTAACATTTAAGTCAATGACTTTAGAACACGAGTCATTCAAGCACGGCAACAAGATCGCAGCACCAACAAGAGAACTCCTTAGATCTCATGGGTACGAAACCCTCTTTGAAGATGTATCGTTTGAAGATGGAAATCCTTGGGAAGATTGGTGGATTAAGCCAGATTTGATTCCAATAGAAAACATAATGGATATAAAGAAGGTTGGTGCTACCTTCAATGATTGCATAGAAACCTTGATAGAATTTACAAGCTAGGATATTTTTATGGCTGTCTACGACTGCTTCCCTTTTTTCAACGAAAATGACTTACTAGAGTTGAGGATAAATCAGCACTGGGATTTTGTTGATAAGTTCATTATAACTGAATCCTGTGAAACACATACGGGATCATCGAAGCCTTACAACTTTGATAGTGATAGATTTAAGAAATACAGCTCAAAAATAATCTACAATCGTTTAGGTAGTTTTTCAGAAGAAATTGCCGTGAACTCATGGCTACTAGACGGAACATCTCTTCGTGACAGGTCTGGGGCAGGGCAGTTCACAGAAGACTGGGTAAGGGATCACTTTCAAGGAAACTACCCAGTCAAAGTCCTAACAGATATAGGGGCTAGTGACAATGATATTATATATATAAGTGCTCTTGATGAGATACTGAGCGAGAAAGGATTCAAAGAAGGCTTATCACATTTTGAAACCGAGACCGAGAATACTTTTTCTGGTCATTTCAGATGGCCGAATAAGACTGCTCCTAGTGTAGGCTTCATGTTGGACATGTATGTCTATAAATTTAACCTATTTTCTAAAAAAATATCTGTGGGGCAGATGACGCAGCTCTCTGTACTAAAGCAAATGCTTCCATCAACTTGCAGAATGCTCTCGATGTCAACTCATCCAAGTGTCAGGGATGCTGGTTGGCACTTTTCATTCTTAGATAACTGTAAAGGAGAGAAGGTCTTAGATAAGTACAAAAGCTGGGCGCACTCAAGGGACAAAACTGATTCACCTAGTGTTCCTCAATACTACAATATAGAGAATAAAGAAGAGGCTGTTGATAGACTTAAGGGTATCTACAACCCAGTTAAAGTTGAAATATCCGAAAGCACACACCCAAAATGGTTACTGGATAACATTGAGTTGTACAGAGACTACATAGAAGAATAGAAGTAGCGGAATATGAAATGTAGAGTATGCTGTGCTCCTTTGTTTGAGCACCCGATCTTTATGCTGGAAAACATGCCAAAAGCAGCACAAGGCTTACCTAGCAGTTTAGACACAGCTATTAGAGAATTTGAGGGGATAACGCTAAAAGTGTGCCAATGCTCCTCGTGTGGGTTAGTTCAGCTAGACAATGAGCTGGTTCCCTATTATAAAGATGTCATAAGAGCAACGTCTGTTTCTGAAGAAATGAAATTCTTTAGGCTTGATCAATTTCATAAGTTTGTTTGTGAAAACGAACTATGGTCTAAAAAAGTCTTAGAAGTTGGATGTGGTAAAGGAGATTACCTCTCCATCATGAAAGAGGCTGGAGCGAATGCGTATGGGATAGAGCACTGCCCTAGCTCAGCTTTCTACTGTAACGATATTGGACTTAATGTTCAATGCGGCTACATAAGCAATCCATGTTACAATTTAGATGAAGCTCCATTCGATGCATTTTTCATAATGAACTTTTTTGAACATATCCCAGACCCAAATGCTACATTAGAGTGTCTTTATAAAAATAGTACTGAAGGTGCCATCGGAATAATTGAAGTGCCTAATTTTGACATGATGCTCTCTAATGATTTATTTTCAGAGTTCATACCAGACCACATATTTTATTTCACAGAGGATACACTTAGGTCAACTGTTGAAAGAGCCGGCTTTGAGGTAATCTCTTGTGATAGCATATGGAACAATTATATTCTTTCAGCAACTATAAAGAAGAAGAAAAAAACACAGCCTTTAGACCTATCTCGATTTTATAAAAAGTTTTACACAGTCAAAGATGAGATACACTCGTATATAAACTTATTCAGCGAGGGCTCAGTGTCTGTGTTTGGTGCTGGTCATCAAGCTTTAGCTGTAATGGCCATATGTGATTTGAAACATAGGATCAGATACATAGTAGATGATGCTTCTTTTAAACAACAAAAGTTTGCTCCATCAACATTTTTACCTATAGTTTCTAGAAAAAGCTTACACGAAGACCCTGTTGAAGGTATAATAATTATGGGAGCATCATATTCAGATGAGATATGTAAAAGTATTTTAGTAGAGTTTCCAGATTTGAGTGTAGCTATTTTAAGAGAAAATGGAATAGAGGTTATTAAATAATATGGCAGAGCTATCAATAGATATTACAGAACAAGGGGATGGTGAGAGACCAAAGGTAGGAGACACTGTTATGATGCACTACATACTTTGGGCCAACGAAGGAGTCACTAGCTCAGAATATGACTATGACAAAGAAGAATATGTAGATCAGATCTGCTATAGTACATATGATGAATCAATTCCTTTATCAGGGCCAATCCCTATAAAAATAGGCTCTACGACCCCAAAAGATGAGATATATACAAAGGGTCAGTCCATAGAGGGGTTAGATAAAGCTCTATTATCCTTGAATGTAGGCGGTAAGGCGAGTTTAAATATACCCTACGAGCTAGGATATGGAGAAGAAGGGGCTAGTAGTTTTCATACCTTTCATGGATACAGAACGCCTCCTTATCAATCCATACGGTGTAATATAGAAGTAGTGTCAATAGTTGAGGAAGCTTAAATGGCTAAGAAAAAAGAGTTTGTATCGAACGTCACTGGAGAGGAATGGTTCAAACACAATTCCAAAAAGTGGTCTACTGTCATTAACCAAGTAGGAACTATTATGGAGGATGAAATCCATGATGGCAAGCATGGCGAAAAGATTACCCTAAAAGCTGGCAGTAAAGTAATAATTGATGATATCCGAGGCAGAATCAAGCCACAGTATAGAGTTATTGACTCTGATGGAAAGGTTTGGTTTGTATCAGCTCTAAATGTTGAGTTTTCTGAAGCTCTAAGAGAAGCGACTACTGACCATTATCAGTATCGAGGAGGTGTCAGGGTAGATAAAGGCTCAAGACATGATGGTACACCGCTAAACCCTCGCTACGAAGTAGATATTACAACAGAAGAAGAATATAAGGCAGCAAGAGAAGCTGCAAGAGAATCAAGGAGTTCAGAGAATGGCTAATTCCCACAACCACATGTTTCACAATCCTCTAGAAGGAAACGTTCATGACCCAGCACCTATCTGGTCTGACGAAGAGCTGAGAGATTTTACTGAGCAGCTTGCGAATGGAAAAAAGTTTACCCAAGAAGAGCTTGAAAAAATGAAGCAGGGTAAAGTCATGCAAGCGACAGAAGTAGGAGATGAAGGCCTTAGACAGAACTGGCTTAAAAATTATAAGCCACATGTCTATGAAAAAATGATGAAGTTCCCTGAGAAGATTGCTAATGGGGAAAGCATCGCTATTATCCAATTTCAATACGACTACCTCTGTAATTTTGACTGTGAGCATTGCTGCATAGACAAATTCTATGTCCCTAAAGACTGGGAAAAGGCTAGTGGAAGACGCAAGTTCGAGCTAGAGGATGTACGTCGTCTCTCTAAAGAATGCGACGAGATGGGACTAGCAAACTTTGTCATTACTGGCGGAGAGCCATTGATTATTAAAGAGTATGATCAGCTTGTAGAAGCTATTGATCCATCAAAGTTTTATCTTGTTACCGACTCGAACGGTTGGTTCTTAGACTACGAAAAAGCAAAACACTTGAAAAAGATTGGTGTTGATAAGGTTCAGCTCAGCTTAGACGGTGCATCTGCCGAAGACCACGACACATTCCGTAGAGCTCCCGGATCTTGGGATCGTGTCATGAGAGCTATTGACGCTTGCAAAGAAGCAGACTTGCACGTAATTCTTTCTACAGTCATCTGGAAGGATAGAATATATACAGAAGAATGGAGAAAGTTCTTAGATTTTGCAAAGTCCAAAAAGGTTGGTACATACGTTGTCTATGCAAAGCCTGTAGGAGCATTTGAAAACGTAACTGATCAGATGATGACAGAAACCGAGGGTAAAATTCTTCAGCAGTTTGAAGAAGAGTACGATATTTTTACACATATGACACCATCTTACGGTCGTGACATTGGTTGTATTGCTGTTAAGCGTATCCTGCCTGTATCTAGGTATGGAGATATTATGCCATGCCCATACCAGCACATATCGCTAGGCAACTTCTTTGAAGAACCGCTGAAGGATATAGTAGGAAGAGCTCTAAATATGAAGTGGTTTGATCCTAGAAAGAATATGCCATGTATCTGTGGTGTAGACAAAGGATTTATTCAAAATGTTATTTCTGAATCATACGGAGACTCGGAAGTTCCTGTTAGATATGACAAGGTTCTAAATTCAGATGACTTCCTAGATAAAGAAAATATGGGAGACGTTAAGAAGGGAAGTGGCTCAGGTAAAGAGAATGAGACTTGGAAAAACGCACCTCTTATCACGGTTAAGGGAGCAAAGATTAGACCTTTCAACCCAGTTACAGATTCTATCAATAGAGCTACATAAGGAGTAAATATGATTTCTTTTACCGAAAAAGCACTTGAGGTTATGGCAGATGCTGTAACAGATGACTCTCAAATGATAAGAGTCTCTGTCAGAGGAGGAGGATGTTCCGGCTTTATGTATGGCGTCGAAGTTGAAGAGAATCCAAGAGAGGACGATCTTGTAATTGAGTTTGAAGGTGTCGATGTCAAAATATGCATAGACCCTAAGAGTTCTTTTATGCTAGACAAGACAATAGTGGACTATGAATCTACTCTTGCCTCTTCTGGATTCAAATTTGTAAACGAAAATGCTACCAAAACCTGTGGATGCGGTCAATCTTTTGGCTGCGGCTAAAAAATGTCTTCTGCTATAGAACAGCCCTCTAAAGAAGAATATCAGTATGGGTTCAAAGACAACCATACCAATATAGAAACTTTTGAAAAGGGTTTAACATCAAAAACTGTAAAGAAAATATCTAAAATCAAGAAAGAGCCCAAGTGGATGCTTGAGCGAAGACTTGAGGCTTTGGATATATTCCATAGCAAACCCATGCCTAGCTGGGGTGGCGACATGGATGGTATAGACTTTGACAACATAGTATATTATGTTAGACCATCAGATAAGCAGGAGAAAGATTGGGATAGTGTACCGGAAGAAATCAGAGATACATATGACAAGCTAGGTATACCAGAGGCAGAAAAAAAATATTTGGCTGGGGTAAAGGCACAGTACGAGAGTGAAGTTATATATGGCAGTCTAGACAAAGAACTTCAGGAGATGGGCGTTCTTTTTCTCAGCACAGATGAAGCTCTAAAAAATCATGAAGAGATATTTCACGAATACTTTGGTAAAGTAATACCTTCTAGAGACAACAAATTTGCCGCCCTTAACACCGCCGTATGGTCTGGTGGAAGCTTCATTTACCTACCTAAGGGTGTAAGTATAGATTTTCCCCTTCAGGCATACTTCAGGATTAATCTAGAAAACATGGGGCAGTTTGAAAGAACCCTAATTATATGTGATGAAGGTTCACAAGCTCATTATGTAGAAGGCTGCACTGCTCCTGTCTACTCCACAGACTCGCTGCATTCTGCAGTTGTTGAGATAATAACAAAAAAGAATTCCAGATTCAGATATAGTACTATACAAAATTGGTCTAACAATGTATACAACCTAGTCACAAAAAGAGCCTACGCTTACGAGAATAGCGTAATGGAGTGGATAGATGGGAATTTAGGCTCTAAGTTAACAATGAAATATCCTGCGATATATCTCATGGGAGAAGGGGCTCATGGAGAAGTGCTTAGCGTCGCCTTTGCGTGTAAGGGCCAGCACCAAGATGCGGGGGCGAAGGTTGTTCATGTCGCCCCAAACACATCTAGCAATATACTTTCTAAGTCCATATCAAAAGATGGAGGAAGATCTTCTTACAGAGGTCTTTGTAGGATAGAAAAAGGGGCAGTCAATAGTAAATCAAATGTAGTATGCGATGCTCTTATCCTTGATGATCAAAGTAAGAGTGATACATATCCATATATAGAAATAATGGAGCAGACTTCATCTGTCGGACATGAGGCTAGCGTATCTAGAATAGGTGAAGAGCAATTATTCTATTTGAAATCTAGAGGGTTAACCGAAGAGGAGGCTTCTAGTATGATCGTAGGAGGGTTTGTAGAGCCCTTAACTAAGGTTCTTCCTATGGAGTATAGCGTCGAGCTTAATAAGCTGATACAGCTTCAAATGGAAGGCTCTATAGGCTAATTTTATCAAAGAAAGGTAGTGCTATGCCATTAAAAAGATGTTCAGAAAACAACGAGTCCGGATGGAAGTGGGGAGATCAGGGTAAATGTTATACCGGAAAAGACGCTAAGAAAAAAGCCTTGAAGCAAGGAGTTGCTATAGAAGGGCCCAAAAAATTCAGCGAGATGGCAAAACAAAAGATACAAGAGATCAAGGAGTCAATTAAAAAGGAACAGTAAATGAATTCTAACCTTAGAAATATTTTAGGAACACTTACAGTACTATTTTTATTTTATTCATTAACACACAAAGGAGAAACTGACATGACGACAGAACCCCAAATGGTCACAGGGGCCGAAGAAAAAGATTGTGGATGTCAGCCACAGCGCACCAGCGACCCTACCGAATCTATAGTCTCTAATCTAGACCTAAGAACTAAAACCAAGATGCTATCTTCGTCACACACTCCAAAGGATGTTCTCATTCGCGCTTTACAAATGGATATTGTAGAAGGGGTATGGCTAGAAAGAGCGAGACAAGCTGGTTACTAAAAATGTAGAATTTTGCATTTTTATTTTCTTTCTCGCCATTTTTGATTTATAATATATTGGAGGACGATATGTCATATGCACTTTTAACCTCTACCTATTTCCCATTAAAGAAGGGCTGCTCATACAGAATACTCGATGAGGGTCTTGATTGGGTCAGTGTCAAATACAAAGGCTCAGGAGTTGTGATTCCAAGATGCTTGATACACCCAGACCCAATGGGAGAACTTTTTGAAATTACGGATTACATTGAAGAAGAATGTCTTCTCGATGATTTACTACTAGAGAGTGTTATCTTTATTTAACTAAGGAACTACAATGAAGAATAATGAAACTACAAACTGGGATTTACTCCTTTCCCGCCGTCAAAATCAAGCGACGATGAAGCGTTTTGCCACCGGCAAGTTGACAACAACTGCTGTAACAAAACAATTCCAGAATACCGAGTATGCTGGAGAATTTAGACGCTTGATTCGCAACAATGGCACTACCTATGCTAGAAGACTAGCTCGGAAGGCTTTGCGGTATCGGGGAATCCTTCAACCTTCATCTTAAAATTAAAGGAGAACTTAGATGAGTGACATCAACAAAGTTATTATTACCGGACGAGTTACTAGAGATAGCGAACTCAGAACAACACCTAACGGCACGGCTGTTGCAGACGTAAGTGTTGTTTCAAACAGAGTATGGAGTAAGGCTGGTGATCGCCAAGAGGAATCTACTTTTGTAGATGTAACCCTCTGGGGAAAACAGGCAGAATCTTTAACACCTTATCTAACCAAAGGACGACATGTCATGGTAGAGGCGCGGTTGAAGCTTAATAGCTGGGAAACCGACGAAGGTGTTAAGCGTAACAAGTTGACGCTTGTTGCCGAGAATGTAAATCTTACGCCAAACAATGCCAATCCTAGTCAATCAAAGCAGGAGACGGCTAGTGCATCCTCTAAAGACGACGATGCTCCGTTCTAATACTTAGGTTCTAGGTATCAAAAGGGTTGCATATTGCAGCCCTTTATTTTTGTAAGGATATAATAATGGAAAGTATTTTGTTTGACCCTCTTTTCTGGTGGTGTGCTATTGAAACAGAATATGAGATAGAGGAAGAAGGGTTCTACTATGAAGAAGATTAACTTAATGGCTCCTGTGAATAAGTTAGGGTATGGAGTTGCCGGAGCAAACATCGCTCATGAGCTCAATAAGATTTGTCAAGTTTCTCTATTCCCAATAGGAAACAGAATAGATGTACCTAGCAATAGTGTCTCATCAAAACTTCAGGCAATGCTAGATAGGAAATCAAGCTTTGATAAAGACGCTACCTGTATCAAAATCTGGCATGAATTTTCTTTAGCTGAAAGGATAGGGTCTGGGAAGTTTATAGCATTCCCATTCTTTGAAGTTAACAAGTTTGACAAAGTAAGAAAGCATCATGTAGAATCTTGCGACAAAGTAGTAGCATCCTGTGAATGGGCAAAAAATATTATCCTTTCTGAAACAGAACAGAAGAATGTATCTGTTGTACCACTAGGGGTAGATACGTCAGTTTTTTCTTTTATAGAAGAAGAGCAGTACCCTCAAAAGAAATGCGTATTCTTTAACTGTGGCAAGTGGGAAAAGAGAAAGGGTCACGACATACTACTTGAGTTATTTAAACAGGCGTTTCCAAACAATACTGATGTCGAGCTCTGGATGATGACGCAGAATCCTCTTTTCGACCAAAAATCAAACGATAGCTGGAATAACTATTACAAGTCAGATCCAAGAGTTGTCCTTATTGAAAGGACTGAGACGCAAGAGGAGCTTGCTAAGATCATGAGACACACAACTTGTGGCATCTTTCCAAGCAGAGCAGAGGGATGGAACCTAGAGGCACTAGAAATGTTAGCCCTCGGTAAGGATATAATTATAACTAACTATTCTGCCCATACGGAATTTTGCAATAACGAAAACTCGCACCTTATAGAACCCGCAGGTCTGGAGCCGGCTATTGATGGCGTATTTTTTAATGGTGACTTTGGTGCAGAATGGATGTCTCTAGACGGATTAGAAAACGAGATAATTTCAAAGATGAGATCTGTATATAATGAATGGAAAAAATCCAAAGGTCTACTAGAGCCAAACTATGCTGGAATAGAGACAGCAACCAAGTTTTCTTGGTCTGAAACAGCCAAAAAGCTACTTAACGAATCGTATGAAGATTCTTTAGGCTAGGAGACTGTAAATGCATGATTTTTTTGAAGCGAAAAAACTAAATGAGTCTGCGCATTGGCCTACAAAAGGCCACTTGGAAGACGCAGGGTGGGATTTGTACGCATCTGAAACTGTTGCGATACCAGCAGGGGCAACAGTATTGATCTGCACGGGCATAGCATTGTCTATACCTAAAGGGCACGCGGCTCTCATCTGGGATAGATCTTCTATGGGGGTCAAAGGAATACACAGACATGCAGGAGTTGTTGACTCTGGTTATAGAGGAGAGGTTAAGGTTTGTCTACATAATACGACAAAAGAAACCTATCATATTGAAAGAGGAGATAGGATCGCGCAGATGTTAATACAGCGGATTCCTAACTTGGTAATGCATACAGTAGATGAGCTTGACTCAACTGCTAGAGGTGATGGTGGATTTGGGAGTACAGGAAAATGAAATTGACTGGCATGAGAACTTACTTAGCTGGGGCAATGGACAGGGTTGCAGACGGAGGAATTGGTTGGAGAAACAGGATAAGTCCTATTCTAAAGTCTATGGGTGTTACCGTACTTAACCCGTGTGACAAACCTGTTGAAGTCGGCTTAGAAGACGAAAGCACTAGGTTTGAGATAGAAAAACTTAAGCAGTCAGGAAAGTTTGAAGAAATTAGAAAAAGATATGGAGTTATAAGGACTCTAGATCTTAGGTGTGTTGATATATCTGATTTCATTATAGCTTCTATAGACACAGATGTTCACGCATGTGGAACCTACGAGGAAATAGCTGTTGCGAATAGTCAAAAGAAACCTGTGCTCGTTTGGTCACAACAAGGCAAAAATAATGCTCCTAACTGGCTATTTTTTATGCTTCCTCATCAACATATATTTGGCTCTATACATGAACTATTAGAGTATCTGGTCAATGTGGACAGCGGCAGAGATATAAAACACTATAAAAGATGGTTTTTCTTTGATCAAAATAGGATGCAGTAATGTATTCTATATGGGCAATATCTATAACTTCTGTGTGCTATACCGTAGCCTCTGTAGGATGTATAAAAGACCGTGACTATCCTCATGCACTAATGTGGTTTGCTTATGCCCTAGCTAATATAGGGCTTCTTTGGTATGAGATACAGAAACAAAAAGCATAATTCCACTTTTAATACAGTGTTTTGTGGGGTATAATATAGTATGAGGAAGTGTTTTACTATATTGAAATCTTTTTTTTCAAAAGATAAAAACGTCGAAGACACTGAGGACGTTTCGGAACTGCGCATCAATAATGATAGTGTAGGTTGCGAAATTGTTATCAGGATAGACACTATCACTGGAGACTTCAATCTAGTAGTAGAGCCAAGAGACACGTCAGAAGATTCTGCTGCGACAATTGGACTATTACTATATTACCTAAACTCTGGTCACATGGAAGATTACTTTGTTCAAGCTTTCAATAACTGGGGTGGGAACGATGTAGAAAGGCAAGCATTCTGCAAAACGCTGCTCCAAGAATGGGTAATAAATACAACCACCTACAAAGACCTAGTCGATCAGGATAAGCTTGCTGTTAACCCGAGGGATGTATTTAGAGATGGTTAATATTACAGAGAGAGACACCTTTATGAGCGAGTACGATAAATTTCCAGAGTCCGCAGAGGTCTATTGGGAAAAGTGGGTAGATGTCTATGAGCAAGAGATGGATGCTCTTGAAGAAGAAATATTAAGACAAGAACTTCTAGAACAAGAGCTTGAAGAATTAGACGATGGCTATTCTGCATATAACGATGAGCCAGAACTGGCACCATTTAACAAGATTAAAACAATACTTACTCCTTTTGGAGTGTTGCCTCTGACTGAGCAAACACTTGCAAGCACACACTTTAAATTCTGGGTGGGTCACACAAACTTCAGACTACTTAAAAAACATGTGCTAATGATAGAAAATGTAATAGGGGTAGAAACTGTAGACGTTATGACTCCATATAGATTCAGGATATCTGTAGCGAAACTATTCAAGGATAGAGATGTAATGTCCTCAGTAAGGGCAGTTCTTATAAAATAAATGGTAAAGGATAAAAAAAGCAACTCGGGAAATGATATTCTAGATGAGTTACACGCCTACAGTATTTTGCCTGATACTAGGGAAATGTTGCTTCATAGCACCATAGAATCCGAGGACAATGGCATAGACTTTAGGGTGGCTACAAAATTTATTAAGAATTTAAGGCTTCTTGAGTCAAACTCTGATGAGCCGATCATTCTACATCTTCTCTCTACTGGTGGTAGCTGGAATGACGGCATGGCTATATATGATGCAATAAAGGGCAGCAGTTGCAAGTTTGTTGTGATAACTCATGGAATAGCCGCATCTATGGGAAGCTTAATCCCACAGGCCGTTCACAAAAAGGGTGTTAGGATTACTATGCCAAACTGCGAATGGATGGTTCATGAAGGTTTCAGTGAGATCTACGGCACTTATAGGCAAGTGATATCTAGTGCCCAATGGGATGCTATTGTAAGAAAAAAATGCTATGAGTTATATGCTGATGTCTGCCACTCGACAGGAGAGTTTTTTGAAAACAAAAGCAAGTCTCAGGTCAAGAATTACATAAAAAGAAAACTAGAAGCAAAGGAAGATTGGTGGCTTTCAGCTGAAGACTCAGTTCGTTTTGGATTGTGTGATTATGTTCTTGGGGATGAAAAAATAGGAAATATACAAAATATAGTATCAAATGTTTCTAGAATTCTGCAATTATAATAAGACATATTCAGACACGCACAAAGAGCAGATAGCTGAGGTTTTTGCTGCTATAGATGACAGCTTTGACGGAGTTGCTGTAAGTCTAAATATTCTTAGACAAATATCTGACCTTCTAAGAGATATTCCTATCTCTATTTCTACTACTACAGACTTTCCTCAAGGAAGAGGAGATAAGAAGCTAAGGATGCATGAGACTGTCATAGGTCTTAAATCTGGAGCAAACAAAATAGATCTTGTTGCCAATCCGTTTTTAGTAGATGACGGAAGGTTCTACGACTTTTGCAAAGATATAAAATCTCACAAGAGGGTCTGTGATGATTATGGGGCTGATTTAAGAGTTATAATAAATCATAATTTATACTCTCTGAGGAAAAATATATCAATCGCTAGAATGGTTGAAGACGCAGGAGCATCTTTTATTATACCTGCAGCAGGCTTCCACAATGACGATATATATGATAATATACTCACTTGCAATGCTATAGAATCACACACAAGCATAAAAACAGTCTGTAACGGCTATATATGGCTGGAAAAACAGTATTTAGCCGCCATAAAGGCAGATATTTTTGGACTAAGGCTATATAATCTGCACAGATTTTAGCTTTTAGTGTACTTATAATTTAGGATAGGATTTTATATTATAGGATTCTCAGGGATTATAAGCATTCTTTTTATTTAGAAAGAAAACAAATGCCTAGTTCAAATTATTTTCAAACATCAGACGGCTCTTCTACAGGAGTCTGGCAAAACGGACTTGTATATAACTCCGATAATGACGGAGGACGTATAACCAATGCGGGAACAGTCTCTAGTGCTCGCTTTACAAACATAGCTTCTACGACCGACGAGCCTGTAACTATTGCGTCAGGAGTAAATGTTAAAGACGCTGGCGTAGGAACATTCAATAAAAACAACACGACCATCATGAGAGCTACGACAGCTCTTGCAGGTCAGGCAACCACAGCAATTAGTTCTGCCTCGAACAGCGAAGGTGGAAGAGATTCCATCCATCAGTTAGATGTTATGAGAGTCAGGCTATATAAGACGGCAATTAGAGCAGGTAATTGGAATGAGTATACAGGATCATGGTCTTCAGACCCTGATGTTGTTGTATCTGGTGCTTGGGACACAATCGCTGGAGATGACGACTCAGCGAATCTAAAAGGTCTCAAGACAGATGTTGCTGCAAATCCAACCAATCTGCAGCCCGGTCTGTTATCATTCACTGCCGGCTCTGGAAACCAAGCCAGTACGCAAGGTTACGGGGCTAGATACCTCTGGTAAGCAACACTCAACTTTTTATTTAAAGAGGTACTATCATGGCATATCAAAATGCAGACGGTACTTTAACAGGAACAAATGCTGCGAATCCGCAATTTGGCGTCTACAAAGGCGCCATCTCTGCGGGGCAGAACTCTTCTGTTGATGGAACCGTATTCGATTTTAAAGCCATCGTTACAGATCCCGACTTACCATTGGTCGTGTCGGGTCTAAATAACGAGGCAGCTGGCGCAGGAACTTACAATAAAGAAATTGGCGGTTCAGTAGCAAACCTAGGGGACAATGACAGTGTCTTTGATGCTGTTTCTCCCGGAGCGGATTCGTCTAATGATGACGTATCCGAAATCAAAGCTATTAGCGTTAGAAACTATAAAACTTTAGTTAGAGCTGGAACTCTTAACAGTTATTCAGCAACCCCAACAGATTCATTTTCTGGACTTGAGTCTGGAATTTACGACCAAAATGCAGCAGGTGATACTTCAAATGATCTCACTGCGATTGACACAGCAACTCTCAATAACGTCTTTTATGATGTCACATATGTCTATGGAGGAATAACGACTCAGTTTGTTGCTCAGGACATACTGGTTGGCGGAATGAGTCCCGGAGAAAATTCCCGGTGCGCATGCACTTCCCGTCCACTGCATTACGATGCGATTAATCCATTTAGTGCCTGCGGCAGTGGTTTGTCAAACAAAGTTAGAACATGGATAGATTGTAACAGTAAGGGAGAGGTCGGAGGTAAGTTCTACTTTGCCTGTGTTGAAAAGGTTGCTTGGTGCGCTAGAGGCAACCCTTCTGACCCAGCTTCTTCGGGCTATGTTGTTATAACTGATGTAGACAAGTACGCTACTACGCCAGTAACAAGAAAAAGTGGTCCTAGATCTGGAGAGCGCCTGTGCGGTTGGGTTTATAATATTGCCCCAATTAACCCAACAGGAGATTGTGAAGCTGGAGTCGGAGGCGTTATTATGCCAACGAAGTGTTCAGATGCTCCTATGTCCATGCACCGGGTATTTGAAGACCAGCTTCAACATGTAACTTCTTTCGGCCCAGAAGGCGACGCTGTCTGTCCGGGTTGGGATGGCATGGACGATCTTTGTCAGTATGATCCTGTATCGAATGGAACAGTTTGTTCTTGGCCATGGCAATCATAATGAAGAGTTTATTAATTGCAGTC
>TARA_A100001201_G_scaffold20637_1_pt1 | contig 14790 bp, 9 predicted proteins | sample TARA_A100001201 | Tara Oceans TARA_A100001201 (sample SAMEA2619872) | marine metagenome | biome: marine biome (ENVO:00000447); feature: surface water layer (ENVO:00002042); material: "saline water (ENVO:00002010), including plankton (ENVO:xxxxxxxx)" | depth 5 m | reverse complement strand
TTCTCCAAACTCTTGTAGATGTAATTGAGTTAAATTTTCTACTACACTATCGTAGTTGTGTCTAGCCTCTACTCCTGCCTCATAAAATGCACCAGTAAGTAAACGTCTACCTGTAACTAAACCATCATATATTCTATCAGCTTTAGATATTTTATTAAGCTGTTTTATTGCAGATGAAGACTTTTGAGCGTAGGCTGTGTTTCTTAATGCAGATATTCTTTTAAGATTATTAGCTGCTTTTGCAGGCATTAAAAACTTAGCTGTACCAGCAGTTGCAAACTCAGATAAAACAGCCCCTGCTACAAACGATAGTCCTTGAGAAAACTGATCAGTCCAAAAGTTAGCTGCACCTTTACCAAATGTAGACTGCCAAAAACCTAAATCTCTTTCTTGTGATGTGTAGTATATTGGGAATTGTTCATCTAAAGATTTATTATAATCATCTAAACTTCTTTGAAAGTCGTTATTAAAAAACTTATTCCAGTTAGATGCAGCAAAACCGTTTTCATACGCATCTTTTGCTACCTCTCCAAAACCGTCTAGTATACCAACCGTAGATCCTATAACGTGAGTACCTATTTTAGGGAGTAGTTTAACACCATAACTGTTCCATACTTTTTCTCCTAAACCTTGACCTTCAGCTCTTCTATCATCTACGTTTGAATCTAACAAAGAAAATGGACCATCTATTAATCTTTCGTATTCATTCCACTCTCCTTTTTCTATTTCGCCGTAGCTAGGCTCTGTCATATGGTATGCTCCACTACCACTACTATACTGAAGCTTAGACAACAACCCTTTACGGCCCCCAACAGGAAGATCCATAAAGTTTGCATTGTTACTATCTACAGTATCTATTAAATTATTTACGTCTAACTCTTGTTCTCCCGGCTGAAGTATATCTTCATTTGACAGTCCTCCTGTTTCTTTTTTTTCTTTCATATTGGTTTTTTAGAAATTATATCCAGTAAATTCTTGCATACTTTTTTGAAGTATATTCTTTCTTAATTCTGCTAATTTATTTGGATCTGATTGTAATATTTGCCATGCAGCCTCGTTAAATGATCCATCTTGCAGTGTAAAGCTAACATATTGACCATTATTATTTAAAACACCACGTTCACCATTAGTTACTGGATAGTCTTTAAGATTTATACTTGAATCTAGTAGTATATCTTTAATAAGATTATTTTGCATTTGGTAAGTTATATTTAATAAGTCCTCTTCAGACCCACCTCCAGAAAATAAAAACTTTTTATATGACATATCACTAACGTAATTGTCAATAGTAGTATTATTATATCCATTTTTACTATATTCTTGTCTAATTATTTCATCGTACGCAGCTTCTCCCATACCCATATTAGCATCCACTAAGTTATATAACCATCCTCCTGGCTGTATAATAGTTGGATCTGTTATATGGAAATCTCTACTAGAAGTTCCAAGACCATCTTTTTCAAACCCTAAAGTTATTTTCATAGGGGTATTAGTTTCTATATCCGGCAATCTAAGGTATTCAAATTGTAATTTTGAAATGTCTGGATTATCATCTTCTTTACCATCATTTTGGTCTATCCATTTTAATAACTCCTCATCACCCATACCATGAGATTTTAAACCAGAGTTTGTAACATCAAAATCATTTTTAAAATAATCATTTACAACACCCCTTAACTTTTTACCTTCAGCTGTTGGTCCAAAACCTATTGTAGGTTGGTTTACATAAAACTGATTAGTTGTAACTTTTTCAAACAATTCATCTCCAGTAAGCCTATCGTTACCAGCTTTAGATCCGTCTTTAACCATAAAAGTATAATAAGCATTACTTATTTTCATAAGCTCTTCTAAATCACTTTCTTTAAAATTAGTATTTAATAACTTATTAATATGATCAACATTTGCATCATTAAGGTCTTGATCTGTCCACAACTCTTCTTGAAGCTGCTCTCTTTCGTTATCTATTAAACCTAAAGTACCAGTAACATATCCTCCTTCTTGAGGCCTATGCCAATCTCTTACATTTCTAAGATTATTAGTCCACTCTTCTATTAGTCCGGTTCCTAAACCTATACCACCACCAATTAAAAAACTAGTAGGTACAGTAATAATCTCTTCTGGAACAAGTGCCTGCGGACCAGCTTGACCTATAACAGCTGAACCTGTAGCTAGTGTTGAACCTCCTATTAGCATTTTACTGTTAACATTACCCCAATCAGTATCACTTTCATTTGTGTTATATGTTAGATGCTGAATAGTTTGGAATAACTTTTGACCATCTTCAGCACTCCAATTGTCACTTTCTAGTAATCTGCTTTTTATTCTATTATATTTATCTAAAGCTCTTTGTCCTTCTATCCCATTTTCATTTGCTATTCTTTGTAAATTTTCATCTAATATTTTAGCATTTTCATCAAAGTTAGCTTGGTATTCTTTTTTCTTTTCTGGATCTGCTTCAACAGATATTTGATTAATTAACCACTTTTGCTCGTTTTGTAATTCTCTTACTTTATCATCTACTTCTGACCAACGATTATCAACTTTAGAACTTACACTGCTTTGGAATGTAATTCCTGGAGGTAATCCTTTACCTGAAGTTCCGCCTCCACCACCTTTAACTTCTGTTACTTGTTTAAACTCTTGTTGTTGTGCAGCTTCTCTAAAGTCTTCTCTTATTTGAGCTTTAGCCATTTTCATTCTTTCTTCTAATGGTATGCTTTGTGGTAAATCTACTTCAATAAGTTTTCTATACTCTTGTTTACCTTCATGTGTGTCTGCTATATATTGCTCTACTAATAAGTCAGCAATTTTATTAGTTTTAGTTCTTCCTATATATCTTAAATTACCTCTTTGATCTGCAGGTATTTTACCAATCATAGCCTCTTTTCTAGTTCTATAATCAAGCATTCTTTCAGACATAGGCTCATAAACATTTGTTACATACTCTCCTGTAGCTTGATCAAAATAATATGATTGATGCCCAGCTCTTGCTTGTGCTCCAAAATCTATCATAGGAATACCATTAAGATTGGCTTCTCTTATAGCTTTTATTTCTAATTGTCTGTTTTGAAATGATTTATTAGACCATATTAAACCTTGATCTGTTTGAACTTTATTAGCTGCATCTTGAACAACTAAGCTTGAGTTTTCCCAATCGCCTTTTTCTATATGCTTTTTAAACATATCTTTAACTTCTCCTTTAACTCTTTCTCCATGGTGTTTATCTCCATCTAGAAGCTCCATTTGAGACAATGTTCTATCTATAAGATCGTGCGATTGTTTGTTAGCGTCATATCGTTGTGCTAACAATTGTGATATTTCTATTTTTCTGTCGTCTACATATAGACTAGGAAAAGGATTTAATGCGTATCTACTATATTTATTTGCCATATCTTCTCATAAATTTTAATTTTCTATAACCTCCGTTTTTTACTTCTGTAGGCGCATTACTTGTAGAGCTTGTAATAGGCTGGCCATCTGGACCGTAAGTTATAGTATTTGTTGTAGTGTTGCTTGTAGTTTTGTTTTGTAAATTTTGACTTTTAAAAAATCTATCTAATGCACCTCTTTGTCCATCTACAGCAGCTGCAAGATTATCAGATGCTTGTTTTGTTAATCTATCTCTATGTAAACTAGCTAAGGCATCTATACCGTATTGTACAGCATTTAATCTTCTATCTTTAGTTGCAGCATCAGCAGCAGCATTAAACTCATCAACATACATGTTATTTCTAATGTTTTGCATTTCAGCTTTTTCTTGAGAACTAACGTTAAATTTACTAGCATTAAGAGCAGCTTCTGCATTCATAGCTTTTCTTTGTTGATCCATACTAGCTTCTTGATTAGCTATTGCAACATTAGCTTTAGCTTCTTGTGCTTTTATCTCTCTATCTCCTTGTTGTTTTTGTGCGTAAGCTGCCATTTTATTTGCCATATTAGCAGGACCTCCACCAGACGTTTCAATAAATTTATTCATAGCAGTTGCATCATTTGCATTACGTGCTATTTGATCATTAAAGTCTACTCTGTCTAAATTAGTTTTAGCTATTCTTTCAGGTTTAACAATTCCAGGAGTCATTAGGTCTGGATTTTCCATATAGTCAGGTTTCTCAGTAAACGCCATTACTGCAGGTATCATACTACCTAAACCTAACAATGCTCCACTCCAGTCTTTTTTATTTTTATCTTCTGTTATTTCTGTAGTTGTTATTTCATATCCTCCTTCACAAGCACACGTTTCTTGATTCCAGTTTTGACCTTCAGGACATCCTCCTTCTGGTGGTGGACAAGGTTCTTCTGTTGGTGTCTTTTTTCCAAAAGGAAAAGATCTTGACCAAGTGTATTGTCCAAACTGCTCGTCAATACCTGTGTCTGCACCTCCTGGACTATCAAAAAATCCAAATTGTTGTAAGTCGTCAAATGTATATCCTTTATCTGTTAAAGCTTCTTGTAGTTTTGGGTCAGAATCATAAAAACTTTTTAGATCTTGGTTAAATTGTTTCTGGAAATGTCCAGTATGTACTTTAGGATCAAAATCATCCCAACTATCTATATCTGGTTGACCATCATTATCTGAATCTATCTTGTTTAGTATATCTTTATTTCTTTCATAAAAATCTTTTCTATTTTCATCAGTAGATAAATCAACACCAGAATCACCGTAATACCCTGCGCCTTGATGTCCTTGTGCATTTGAAATATCTGGATTACCTAAATCAAGATAGTCAGGAACATCATATCCTAAATCTTTCATAATTTTTATCATCTCTAAAGATTTCTCATTACGAGCTTTAAATGTTCCTCCGTTAGAGTATTGCATTACACCACCTGTTTTAGCATACACTTTATTAGGATCTCTATTAGCCTTTTTTTCTTGCATTTTAGCTAAGTAATCTATATCTTCTTGGGTACCACCCATAGCTAATATATTTTTATGGTGCTGCGCAAAAGGTATTCCCCCATGTTTTAAATGGTCAGAAAAAAAGTAATCTCTTAAACCACCTTCATTCATAGTAACTTTATCCATAGTTTCTCCTCCTTCTACTTCTGTTTGTGGATCTACCATTATACCTCCATCATCATGGCTTTGACCTATAAATTCTATTGCATCACTATTTGGTATTTGTTGCGCTATTCCTCCAGGCAATTGTTGCATACCACCCATATTATATTGATAAGCAGCTGTGCCACCTTTATTTAATTTCTTTTTCTTTTTATATAACCTTTCTAATATTCTATCTCTCATATATTTATATTTTTAATATCTAGGAATACCCAGCCTCATACCACCAGTCTTAGCTACAACGTTTCTACCTAAGTCATATCCTGAGTATGTTTTTTGTTCTATTTCTCCTGCTCTTGCAGAGGCTGTTGCAGAAAATAACTTTTCTCTTACCTCTTTATTATATTTATCAGTTTTTGCTTTCTTTTCTTGTGCTAACCTTTGTTCTTCGTCTCTAGCTTTTTTTCTTCCTGTTAGTCCTTGATATAGACCAACACCTGTTCCAATAACAGCTCCAATACCCGCACCTACTGCATTTCCTACACCAGGCACTACAGAACCAATCATAGCTCCATACCCAGCGTATTCTCCTGCTTTACTTAATGTGTCTCCTGTTGCTTCTCCAAATGTCCAAGTTGTTTCGTCATCATCATCTGCTAAAGCTTTTATACCTTTACCTCCATACTGTGCAGCTAAAGCTAGTACATTAGGATTTGCTGCAGCTGCCTTTAATCCGGCTCCTAAAGCTGATCCTTGTTTAACTATATTACCTCCCGCATCAACTACTATAGTTTTACCAGTTTCTGCAGAGCTCATTATTTGATGCCCTTGAGGTAATGCCTTTACAGCTTTATCTGCCATTGCAGCATTGGTTATAACATTACTTCCATCAATAACTTGAGTTGACTTTGATGCTAAATTTGCAGCTTTAGTCCCCATGTAAGCATTTTGTATATTTGTTATACCAAGCTTATCTTTTAAACTTTGTTTTTTCTTTAGTCCTAAAGTTTCAGCCCCCTCTTCTAACGCTTTTATAGTACCTCCTATTTGTTCAGTTTTTTGTTTTTCTTCAAGAGCAGCTGCATTTATTTTATCTTGTGCTGCAGCATCATCTGCTTGTATTTCTTCACTAATTTCTTGATTTTGCTGATTAAGTTGATTTTTAATTGCATTTAAATTATTAATTCTACTTTCTAATTCTTTAGGATTACTTTCATTAAATACTATATTAGCAGTAGTGTTATCTCCTTGACCAGCAGCTGATACAGTATTGTCAGTATACATTCCTGCAGTAGAGTATTTTTTTACTTTACCAACATCATATTTACTTCTTCTAACATTTCTTAGCTTTGTATCGCTATTCTTTTTCTTTTTTTTATTCATATTACCTATACATTTTACGTACAGCTACATTCGTAGAGTACAAATTTAATGAATTATTTGATATATTATCATAGATTAATCTAATTCCTATCCATTTATCTATAAATTTCTTTTGTAAGTTCCAATTTTTACCTAAATCTATATACGCTGGGTTTATAGTTTTTAACATTCCGTCATACACAAACATGTTATTTGTAGAAGAAGTTGTTATAGTTCCTGTGTTAATTCCTCCTATAATATTAGCATTAGGAGACATATAATAATTACTTGTATCAACTGCTGTTGCAGCCATGTCTCTAAAATGATTTATTTTCCATTCGTTTCCTACACGTCTAGTGTTTACTAAATACTCTAATACATTTTCTCCTGACATCTGAAATGTGTTGTATATAAAAAACGATGTAAATCCATTTTCTAAAACTGTAATGTTTTCTTGATTATATGTTTCTAGCGTATAACTAATAGAATGTAGTAACGTATCTTCTGCTTTAAACTCGTTGTGAATATATTCAAGTTCAAAAGGATAATGAATAACTGTGTCACTAAGCCACAATTCTTCACTTATGTTTCCTGTTACATTTTGTGTGTATTCCTGATAAAGTATACCATGATTTTCTCTAGAGTTATGTTCAAATATACCTGCGTTACCATAAGTTGTACCATTATGCGTTATAAGAGTAGTTACATTTGGAACATATGCAGGTCTTTGGTATTGATCTGTAAGAGAGTAAAAGTTTGTAGAAGTACTAAAATACAAATAAGGAATGTAGTCATGAAAACTTCCCCATATACCTAGTTCTGGATAATAAGATATTGTCCATCCTTTACAATCAAAATATGGACTATTACAATCAAACTCTAAATCAAGCCATACAGGAGGACAATATGTTGGACAATCAGGTTCTGCCCATATTTGATAAATACACCTAATCTTATTAAAACGTATAACTCCTAAAAAATTACCATTTACAAAAGTACCACCTGTCACATTAAAACCATTAATAAGATTTTGTGTTGGTGCAAATTCTCTTTTAGTTAATAAAATACGTTTAAATTTAGGATCGTATGTTGAAGTATATCCCATACCTTTTATAGGATTGTCCATATTACACTCAGATGTATAGAAAAAGTCTTCTAGTTGAAATTTTAAATTATCTTTAAACCACTCATCCATACCTAAAGAACTAATTTCTTGTAATTGATCTTGCATTAAAAATACTTTTCTAGAATCTTTATCTACAAAAAAGTATCCATATCTTGTAGTTATAGCTGCATATTGAGATTGTGTACCACCAAAACCTCCTTTAGTTTGCACCATTTCATTTGGCTCTTGTGCAAATATATCTCCACTACCAACAAATGCTTCACTACCATCTCCCATACTCATGGTTTGTTTACCTTGTGCTGCAAATAAACTTTGCTCCATGTGGAAGTATAATAAGTTATTAAACGAAGATAGTTTCCACAAGTCTCCTCTGTTCTTAGGTAAGTCTTTAAATTGATTAGCTAAGAATACTCTATAGTTATCTATAATGCTTGTAGTGTCGTGTTTAGCACTTCTATGAGTTCTTGTTGGAAAGTCATCTTGAACTACATCTCTTAATGGTAATGGAAATGCTGGTCTTATATTATTAAGTTCAGAATAATTTTTATTGTATCTTAAATTATCAACATGGTTAAAATCTTTTGGACCTGCATTTCTAAGTATATCTTTTAATATTGTATTTGGAAAGTAAGAACTATCTTTATCTTCTACATTTCTAAAGTTTATATTGTCTGTACTTTCTACTATATGATAATGTATTGCTTTTTCAGGCTCTGCGCTTTGACCAGCATTACTAGGACCTAAACTTGATGTTACTCCATATCTACATATAAAAGTATCACCTCCATATATACCGTCAGGGTGAGTATCTATAGTATTACCTGTACCATTCATACCACTATTATCAAAAACATAATTATCTAAATCATCTCCTAACACTTCAAATCCTGTCCACACTAACTCTTGGCTGTCAATAGATTTATATACATCAGTTTTAAATGCTTTTAAATTAACTAAAGCATTCATACTTCTTTGTCCATGCCAAGCATGAGGTCCTCCATTTGCTCCTATAAACTCACCATTTGAATCTAAAGTATTAACTAGTCTAGGAAAGCCAGACCCAGCAACTCCGTATCCTCCCCAATCTGATGCTTCTTGACTTCCTGTACCATATATATCTGCAAAATAACCTATCATTGTACTAGTTGGATAGCTTCTAACTTTATAAGAACCAATAGCATGTTTATCCATTAGTCTAAATGCTATAGTGCTTTGACCAAACTCGTTAAATAATTTACCTCCAAAACCTAAATCTTTACCTTCAAATATAGTGTCACCCATTAAATAGGTTTTAGCTTTTTGTCCTAACAATCTAGGTTGTGTTCTTTGTGAAGGAGTCACATAATTTACTCCTGCAAAAAATGCAGAATTCATTTTTTGTGGATAACAATTTTGTTCTTCATCCCAACCCCAAACTTCTTTTACTATTAATGGGTCATCATTACCTGGATCAGTAAGAGTAGTAACCATTTTTTTATCTTGATCTAAACCAGGACCATTCCAAGCTAAGTTCTGAACATAGTATTGTATTTCAATGTGTGTTGCTGGCGCTAAACTATTTTTAGTTCTTAATAAATAAAAATCATAAAAAGAAAAAACATTATACGCAGAATGGAATGTTCCTCCAGTACCATCATTTATTTGTACAGGATTACTTGGTCCTCCATTTTCTATATTAAAATACATTTCTTCATACTGCTCCCAATATTTAGTATAAGCATCCATACTGTAAAACGCTTCTGGAGCAGCTTGTAATGTTGATAGTACTTGAGAAGCTTCATCTACATTATTAGATGCTTCATCACATATTCCAATTATTTCTTTTTTATACATTGCAGGTATTACAATAGACTGCCCTAAAACAGTTCTATCAGAATGTTTTCTATTAGCATAATAAATTCTAAAACCTTGAACTTTATCTGCCATGCTTTGTGGTATTTTAATATCTTCTAAATCAAATCCTAACCTTTGAACATTGTGATTTATTTTAGCGTCGTGCAGATCTTCTATAGGAACTTCCGCAGCTGCAGACTCAACTTCAAATTCAATATAACTAAAACCCCAAGGACTAACACAACTTTGACCATAGTAATCATAACCACACTGGTACATACTACTATCAGAACTAGTTACTTTTTGAGATTCAAGCCATATAGTATCACCTGCATTTAATGTTATAAAACCTGTCCAACCTTGAGAATTCCATCCTACCCAATTTTGTCCTGTTGCACCGCTACCACAATTAGTACCTGCGTGCCCACAGCCAGTCCAATTAATATTAGGACTATCACAATTTTGATTCCAAGTTGTAGTAGTACCCATAATATTACGCCTTAGTCTAGTACATACATCATCATTTGGATCATCAGAATCTTTTTGTCTGTGTACTACAAACCATCTAACTCTTACTTGCATTTCTTGATCTGCTGTAAATCTATTGTTACTCCATAAAGCATTTTGCATAGCAGGATCATTAGTGTATCCTCCAGAAGCTTGTCCGTAATTTCCACAAAGAGACATTGCGTCTGCTGGACTCCCATTAAATTTATTTCTTGTCCAGTTATTACAACACGCATACCAATCATTTGATGCTGTTGCACCACTTGTAGTATCAAGCATTGCCATACGACCTGACCATGGTTCTAAACCTGTTGAAGATCCTATTGTTTTGTCTGTTCTACACAATGTGTCGTCTAAAACAGTTTTCATATCTAAATGCCTATTACTTGGAAAGTGGTGATGTCTAACTTTTTCACCCTTTAAACTACCAACAAAACCAGATGCGCCATCCCAAACTTCAAAATTATCTGTATCAGGATAGGTTTCTGTAGCATTTTCCCAATAGTTCATACCCATAGTGGTGTTTAAATTATAACTACCTTGACTTATATTCCAAGTATAAGTATCCATCCAATGAAATAGTTTACCATATTCAGGGCTGACTCTTTCAATATCTTCCCAAAGATCTCCATAGTTTATATTTAAAGCTGTATTAGGATTTTCTATTTCTCTATTATATACATATTCTCTACCAGGTATATGATAAGCATAACTCATAGAGCCGTCTTTCATAATAAAAGCTATATAAAAAGCATATACCTCTCCACGCATATATCCTTTTTTACTAAATATATTTGGAACATATCTATAAGATTTTGTATTATCTGTTATGAATCCTTCACCTACTGGAAGAGAAACACCATTTATGTCCATTCTATTTACAGGTCTAGTTCCCCAACCTGTTTCTAAATTATCTACACCTGCATAAAATACATCAAAGTCTTCTATTACATCTACTCTAGCTCTTAGTTTTATATTGTTAGCATATTTTTGATAACCTATATCTTTAGAGCCTGTAGTGTTACCTAAGTATAAAACATTGTCTAGCTGTTGTATAGTTTTAGCAGTATCATAAGCTATAGTATCTATTATAACTTCTGATGGAGACCCTGTAGCTTGAGTTTCTAAGCCGCTATATACTATAGAGGTTGTGTTAGTAGTAAAAGTTACATCATTTAATTTAAATGCTTCTTGAGCATCTCCTTTACTTCTAATTACTATAGGTCTTAAGTATTTATAATTTGTATTTAAATTTGATATTTCCCATTTAATGGCTTTAGTAGTTTGACTTCCATGCTTAGCCCCATCTTTTTTATTTGAAGGCATTGTGTAATCATACTCATCTACAATAGGAATGGGATTAGATACTGTTAAAAAGTTTGTAGCAACAAGATCATCATCAACATATGCTAAAGCTAAATAATAAACTCCTGTTAACAATCCTCCACCTTCTATTACACAGTTTTGGTGTGTTCCTTGATCATCTATATTTATGTGAGGCACAGGGCCAGAGTATGGAAATAAATTTAATAAATCTATGTGATCAATATTAAGTGAACTTATTCCATATAATTCAGTAATTGAAAGACTTTCTCTTTGTTGTCGATCTACATTAAATGCTCTAGGAGGATTTAAATCATCTGTCCAATATACTATTAAATCTCCTTTAGAGTCTATTTTAAAAGTTCCTTCAATAGGATAGTCTATACTAAATTTTAAATCATTAGTTATTTTTCCACCAGCACCCGGATCTATATTAGGATTAAATATAGGAGTATATGTTCCTTTTTCCCATATACCTATTTCTGATCTAGGATATATACCATTAAAAGGAATAGAATTAACAACATCTGTAACAAATAAAATAACCCTGTCTTTGTTAACTTCAAGAGCTCCTACAGCTTGAAAGTCTTGATTTCCTATTCCGTATTGTGAACTATTTCCTATATAACCATTTAAAGACGTACCCCCTTCATTACTAATAGAGCCATCTTTTTCACTAAGAACCATATTACGTGCATGTCTCCATGTACCTTCTGGCTGATCTATGTGACCGGTATCTTTAAATAATCCTTTTATAAATTTCTTTTCTGCCATTATCCTCTATATAAATCTTCTTTTGTGTTTAAGTTTTCAAATGCAAAATCATGTCTTGTAACGTTTGGAATTAGTCTAACCCACTGATTCATAAATGATTCGTATTTATCTATATCTGGGAAATTAGCTGCATTTCTAGCTTGTGTACAATAATATTTCCACTGCTGTTCTGCAACACTGTAATCTACTCCGTTGTTTTTAAATTGTGGATTAGATAATAAAATCTTTTTATATATATACCAAAACATTGCTTCTTGATAACTTATGTCTGCAGGCACTAATGGGTAACATTCATCATCAGTTGGAAACGCCATATAGCTTAAACAAATTTTACCTGAAACAAAAGAAGTTTTTATATAATCACAATCTATAATATAAGTTTCTTCATAATGAGCATTTTCATTTACACACCCTGTACAATGCATACTCTTATGAAAAGTACTAGCACCATATTGTAAAGGCTGTAGTTGATTACTATCTTTAAAATATATATTTTCTATAACTACTAGTCTACTGTTTATTTCATTTAACACAGAAGCAGTAGCAGAATACTCTAATCCATTTGCTTGAGCATCAGCTATTTCTTCTTTTAGCTCTGTTATTTTAGTTGTTAACTCGTCTATTTCTGTAGCGTTAGCCGGTGATACAGAATTGTTTATAGCTACTTGATTAATATAATACAAATCAGATGGCATCATTACTTTGTGGTTAGATACGTCTAGTACGCATTGTTTTTGACACAGCTGAGGGGCCGCTCCAATATGCTCTAGCGCTTCACCAATCCATTCAATAGCATCATCTATCCAGTTATCTTTATCTGGTTTAATGTCTCTAAATATTTTTCGTATTATTACTTTACTTGATATTGTTTTATATATACTCATAGTTTTAGTCTTCAAATAATATAGGAGTAGGTTTTTCTAAAAACCCTCCTGATCTGTATGCATTAGGACCACAAGGTCCCCCATCTCTACACTTCCATTTTTTTAATGACAAGCTTAATCTATCTTTACCTGTATTGTTTTTCTTTTTCTGCCTTTTACGCATACCTCTCATTCTAGCACAAAAAGATTTTTTTCTAGACTTTCTTTTACCTTTAGGGTTATCTTCAGTTACAGGTGCTTTTATGTTTTGACCTTTAGCTTTTAATGATGCACGTCCTTTTGCATTCAAACCTCCTGTAGGATTCTTACCCTCTTTTCTAGTCCAAGCTCCTCCGTCTCCCATGCTAGACTTTTCTATAGCTTCATCAGATACAGTTCCTTTTCCAGGTCTAGATGTACCACTTTTCTTTCTTTTGTTCATGTAGTACCATAAACCTTTTTTAGCTTTTTTACCGTCTTTTGTTATATGATATTTACTCATTATATTGTTGGAACAGGTGGTTCTAATTCAAAGCCCCCACCCATTTTCTTTTTTATAGGTTTACAAATGTCTTTTTTATTTTTCTTATCATAACCTGCGTAGTAATACCCTTCCCAACAAGCCTTACCATCAGATCCTTTTTTCTTTCCTCCTTTTTTATATTTAGTCATAATTAATCTTCAAATAAAGTTGCTCTAGGTTCTTCTATCCATGAATCTTTTTTAAATCCTCCTGTTTCATATTTTCTACTATCTCTTACATTTCTATAATTATCTAAAAAATTCTTAAATCCTTTTTTTGGTTGTGCTTTCTTTTTCTTTTGTCCATCTCTTCTCCATTTTTGAGCTGTTGGATTTTTATTAATTTTGTCCTGGATTCTTTCTTCTCTTCTATCCAGCATTTTTAATCTTGTCTTTTTTATAAATTTACCTAATTTGGTTTTTTTATCTTTTGACTTAATTTTTTTTCTTTTATCTCTTACCTTAGTTCTTTTCTTAACAAGTTTATTAGCTTGTCTATCTGTTTTTTCAGTAACTTCGCCATAACCCCCATTACTATACATCATTTTTTTATTCATTTTATTATTGTTTTTTAAATTTTAAATACGCTAACTCGTCTTCTTTTAAAAGATTAATTAACTTTTCTTTATTTCCTTTTATACCTCGTGTAGCATCAAATCTATACACAGACTTATTAGGTATTTTACATTTACCTTTTCTCCAGTAATACCTACAATAAAACTCATCAGTATGATAAATATACCATTTAGTTCCAAGTTCTGTTATAGGATCATATAAAGCTTTACCATTATCTAATAGTTCTTTTTTATATTTATTACTTTCACCCCAATCTATTCTAGGAGATCTAGGGTCTCTGTCTCTCCTAGTAATAGATAAGGTTGATAAATTATTTCCCATATTAAACTCTTTACCGTCTAAAATATAATCCATTATCATAATGTTAAATTCGTGACATATATTAGTAAATAATTCTTTGTCTATGTCTCCGTTTACTTTACAGTAATCTTCATATATTTCTTTTAAATTGTGCATTATCTTATACCTCCTCTTCTTCTATATCCTCCTCGTTTCATTTTATTATGAACTAATACACCTTCTGCATAGTAGTTGTGGTTTCCTGGAACCTCAAAGTTATATACTGTTTGTGGTTCAGAGTTTAACTCCATACTAGTAATTACTTGTTTTGATCCGTCTAGATTTAAAAGCTCGTCTCCTAACTTTAAGTCTTTACCTTCAACCCACTTACCATCTATATAGAATGGGTGATTAGTTGTTGTATTGATACTATCGTTTATAATTAAACCGTCTCCACATTCTTCATGTACAAATAACTCATCTACTCTTGCAATTTCAATCTCTTTAGTTTTTTCGTTATATGTTTTAACCATGTCATCTACTTTAATATCTTCAATAGCAACTTCACCATTTTCAGTTGTAATTAAAGTTCCTGCAGAGAAACAAGCTCCTGGGTACAAAAT
>TARA_A100001201_G_scaffold3324_3_pt1 | contig 14848 bp, 11 predicted proteins | sample TARA_A100001201 | Tara Oceans TARA_A100001201 (sample SAMEA2619872) | marine metagenome | biome: marine biome (ENVO:00000447); feature: surface water layer (ENVO:00002042); material: "saline water (ENVO:00002010), including plankton (ENVO:xxxxxxxx)" | depth 5 m | reverse complement strand
GGGTGAGGAATGACAAAGTTTTTGATGTTTGCCATGATCACCTCAGAGTAGATGACCTTAGCCTTGATTGTCTTGACAGTCAGAAGGGTGTCAACCTTTAGGAAACTCTTGATTCTTGCATATGTTTTCACCATCAAGGCATAAAACGGGATGGGTTTCATCTCCGTGTTCCTACACTGACCAACCATCAGATTAGCAAGACCATTTGTTGGTCCTACAGGAGCCCCATCAATTGGTGCAGTAACAGGATCAAACTGACCAGGAGGATCACCTACAACTTCTGGACCCTCAACATAAGCAGAACCACGAACTTCTGCTTTTGCACGACCAAGAACTTCAGGTGTACCTAAACCAGTGAATAATCTCTTTCCTACAAATAAATCTGGTACCTTCATAATCCAAACCCCGTTCTGTGATTATCTTCATTTTTGGATACTATCTTAGAACCATTCACTTTTGTGGCTCCATCAGCACAATCTATGAATCCTCCGTATATATTTAACAGTCCGTTACCAACACATTCTACTGTTTTCTCTGAGAAGATTTTAGTGTTGACCTTAGAACTCACATCAATGGTCTGTGCTTTGACAATAACCTTTTCGTTACCGTTGATTGTAACTGTCCCTTTCTCATTATTAGGACCAAGAGTTGCCAGGATATCAATATCAATGGCTTCCATTCTGATACGACCGGATGGAGCTCTGATTACAATATCTCCATTCTTGGCATCCATGTAGATACCAATATTCTTATTCTCTTTTGATCCTTGGTTCTCTAGATCATATCCAGCCTTTACCTGAAATGATCCAGGAGAAGAACAGATCGTTCCATTTGTTCTGTCTTTTGTTCCAGAACTATCCAGAGAAATGTAGTGATTACCCTTTGAGGAGGCAGCACCACTTCTCAACATCACACCAGAGAGTTCATTATCTCTGTGTAGATGTCCAAACTTTATCTCACCTTCTGCAGTACCATATCGTACTGTATGGTAATTCTTTCTTTTATCTGAACTTGGTGTTGACATTAGGTTACTTTACCTACACAATCAATAACTGTAATAATCTTGTCCTGATAATCTGGCTCTGCCATTTTATCATTAGATATTCTATCTATACAGAACTTAGGAGTAAGTTTTGCATTATATCCTGTCTGTGATTTGATGTAGATATATGGAATCTGTGTGAATCCTTCACCACCAGCAGTAACCTTGATAGAAACAACACGACCAACACTATCAAACTTTGGTTCTGCTGTTGCACCCATGTTTGGCTTAATGACAACTTCATCACCAAGTTGATAGTTGAAACCAGCATTCTTGACAATAATTTCACAGAGATAAAGAATAACAGGATATGACTGATTACTATCAGAAGGATACACACTCTGTGCTCTGGCTTCAAATGATGGTAGTGGTGTTGTGATTCTAGCAGGAACAGTAATCGGTGTCTCTACACCAGGAATAATCACATCACCTTCACCAACTTCTTCCTCTTCATCAGGTGTAGTTGGGACAGGTGTTCCAGGAATATCCGGATCAGTTCCACCACCAGGTGTGGGTGTTGGTGTAGGAGTTCCAGGAATAGGTTCAGTAATAACAGGGGGAGATGTTGGGGGTGTTGTTACAGTATCACCAGGTTCCACAGGAATAGTAACACCAGGAGGTGTTGGTGGTTGATAAGAACCATCTGGATTTACAATCACAGTGTCATCTGGTCTAGCCCATACTCTATCGTCTCCACCTTTAGAACCATCTGGACTCGGAAGATAATCGAGACCAGGAGACACAATAACAGTATCAACAACACTGGGTGAATAACCACAATCTTTGATAGGATCACCCTCCTTATCGTAGATTGGTTTCAATCTACCTTTCTTATCGAAGTATCCAATATCACCATTTTCAAAAGATTCACCCTCAATGACAGATGTGTTATCTCCATAGGTTAGAGTTAATGTTCCATCCTTATTGTCACATACCTGAACATCATCAATGATTGGATCTACTTCTCCACCATGTCCAATACCACACCTATCTTTAACTTTGATGTCCGAATCAAACTCACTATAGTTGACACCATAAGAAACAACATCAGCAGCCATGATCTTTCCTGCTGGGTTGATGACAAAGTTAATTTTAGCACCATGACCATCTCTGATCTTTGCTACTGGTGGGCCACACTCAATAGGACCAGTTGTTTCATCATCACTACCATCACACTCAAAACTCGAACCAAATTCAACATCATCAAATCCACCATCGGTAGCGGAACTACCAGAACCATCAAACATATTTGATGCAGATGACATGATCTGTTCTATATCAGCAGATTCTGTGGTTTCTGTGCCATACCACAAACTCCACCTGTCAGTAGTGGGGCAAGATACATCTTCTTCACACAGTAAGAAAGAGAAGGCATCATCAATAATACTAAGGTCGATACCAGGTATAGATCCAATCGCTCCAAGAATTCCACCAACACTTCCAGCAGCCTCAGCAATGACACTGATAGAACTCAAGAGGCCATCAACATCAGCTAAAACACTGTTAACTTCACTGGTGAGTGTGTTTAGTTGTGATCCAATCATCGAACCAACAACACCATTGATATAACAATCAGGAACATTAATGACACTTCCAGATAGGACATCATCCAACCAATCTGATACAGATCCCTCCAGTTCAGACATTATGTTCTTGAAGATACAGGCAATCAGTTCATTTGCCTCATCCATCACCTCCCTCAATAGAGGTTGTTCATTTGGGTGAAGTAAATTGTGAATGGGTTTAACTGCTGTGTTTATTTGTTCAAGAACTGTCTTCTCAATCTGAGTGAAGATGACCTTCATCTGAGATGCCATCAATTGATTGGCCTTTCCCTTCAATCCATTAATCTTTCCTTCAATATCAGCAGAACCCATAGAAATGGCTTCTCTGATGTCATATACAGATCTCTGAACTCTTTCTACTTCATAGATGACATTCTGAAGATCCTTTTGGATCTTTGATGTCGGCATTGGTTCACAATCTTCAGGTTTGGCAAGAGCCTCCTCTTCCTTACCTCTCTCGTTGTTCTCCTTAGAAGCCATCTCTTTCTGAGAGTTACTTCCCTGAGCACTCTCAGTTACCAGATCATTGTTTGGTTGTCCCTTTGCATTCTCCTGCTGTTCTACCTTACCACCACTACCTTCTCTAACTGAATAAGATGGAACTTCATTACCTTCCTGTTCCTGATCATAACCAGATATGGGAGTTTGGTTTACACAACCTTCTGTTTGTTTAGCTACAGCCTGATAATCGTTGTATCCCAGAACACCCATGATGATGGGAATCTGTGCATCCTCACCATCGATGAACCAACCAAATACAAAGTTACCCTGAACCAGGTTTGCAGATTGGAATGATCCTCTACCACCACCACCGGCAGTTGGAGGATACATCACATATGCAAAAGGAAGTTCTTCATCAGGAACTGCCTCACAATCTAGTGTGGGATGGTATCCCTGAATACGAACACGATACCTTTCACCAAAACCCTTGTATTCTTCGTCTTCGTTACTATCTACAGGACTGGGAGGTTTATTCTTTTCCCAAGTTGATTGTTTGGCAATCTGACCAATCCACCAAATGAATCCGTCTTTGCCCAGAAGATGCTTCTTAATATCCTCCTTCATCAGAACCCTCCACTCTTACCGAAAGAATCTCTAACTAAATCCATACTTGTGTATGTTTCTGATGGTGTCATATAGTGACAAACATTAGCAACCATATACTTACCACCAGATTGTTCGTTAGTCTCTTTTGCTCTTTCACTCTTGATTTGTGGGAAAGTGCATTCTATGATGTCACCGGCCCTGATAGAGAAATCACCAGGAATCATTACTTTTGTTTGAACACTAAACATCTGGTTGTATCTCATCACAGTTTGAACCTGTGTTTGTTCTACTTTGTAGTTTTCTTTTTGTTCCTCTTCATTCTTGAAGTTATCATATTGTTCATCACCAGTTCCTTTTGGGTTGACACCCATATCCTTGAGGAAAGTGAAGGTTCTGGTAGCTTCTTGGAAGAACTGTTTATTAGCTGTGATGTAATCTTTACCAGCCGTGTCAGCGGTTTCTTCCTGTTCTTCAATGCTGAAGAGAACCTCTTTGTACTCCATCTTATAGAAGTCAAAGTAAGTTGAGTTATTCTTATATGTACCAATATTTAGATTCAAATTCATATCATTATCACTACCAATGGTGTATTTCAAGATGACAGAATCAAATCCTTGTGGAATCTCACCAGTGTTGTTATAGATCAGTTTCTTGACAGGTTCCTTTTTAAAGAAAGAATCAATAGACTTGAAGTAGAATCCATCTCTTGTCATATAGAACAAGAAACCAGCAACAGTTCCTGGCTCTTTATCAGCAGGAATACTCTTTGATGCTAAGTTTGTAATTACATAATATGGTTTCTTACTATTCCCGAAGAAGTTATATTCCTCTGATGTCTCCTCAATCTCAGCAATATTCTCTGTCTGAAGAACCTCAGAAAGAATAGTCTTAACATTATCAGAGATTTTCCCTTGATATCTTTTGATTACACTATACTGATTGTTGTTGAAGTGTTCCTCAGGAACGAAATCAAGAAAGTACATATCCTGTTGTGTTCCAGAATCTGCATCTCTGATTCTGTTAACAAACATCTCTAGTTCAATCTTCTCTCCTCTTGTATCTTCAATCACAAAGTTTGTTGATTCACCACCACGAACAGGTAGACTATCTAAGATACCCTCAGAAGCACCACTTTCATCATTACCAGTTTCAATAACAACTACAGTAGCTGTTATCTGATTGGCAAGTACACTTTCGTAGTACCTCAAATCTTGAATGCCAGGTCCAATATCGACTTTACTCTCACTATCCTTACTGGAGGTGATTTCAAACCTTTGAATATTACCAGGACCAGCTGGATTGTTTTGCCCTTGATGTGCCATTATCCCTTATACAAGAACTTCATGTAATCATACTGTTGCTTTCTATTTAACGATGTAGAGTTACCTTTATTTGAAGTTGGAACACCTCCTCCACCAGATACTTTGTGACTTACTGCCGGAGTAACCATGTATGCAACCTGTTGTGATCCACTATATGTTGGTTCTTGACTTACAGATTGAATTTGTTTCTGTGTCTTTCTCTCTGATGGTGGTGTAATAGATGCACCTGAAGTTCCAACACCACTCCCAGTGAAACCACCACCAGCAAGAATATCTCTTACCATCTTACTGAACTTTTCTTCACCTGCTCTGGTATCAGGAATACCAAGATTCTGAATATTTGGGTATAGAGGAACATCAAATGCCTGATCCACATAGTGATACGAACCAGGTGCGTGTTTTCCTGTGTTGATACTACCAATAGTAATACCATTGGATTGCAAAAGAGCCATAGCGGCATCTCTTTCATCAGTTGAGTTGAATGCAATGTGTTCGTGATAGTTATCACCACCGTGATCAGCTCTATATCCAGATGAACTTCTATCACCAGTTAGATATTCAACAATAGCACCACTACCACTACCAGGTGCATTATAAGAGGATCTCTGTGATGGTGGAGTATTAGGTGATACAAGTTTTGGAACAGATCCAGCTTCTCTATCTCTCTTCAAAGCAGATTGAATTTCTTCCGTTGAGATTGATGCTCTGTTTCCCCCAGTTCCAGAATATCTGGATTCATTTACTCCCCTACCAGCTTCTGGTCTAGCAAGACCAACTGATGCAAATTCTCTAGCCAATCCTTGTGCAGCAGCTTCTACATCATCACTCTCTCCTCTGAGATATCTACCAACCTCAGGTCTCTTGATGTTGATAACATAATCTTTAAACTTCTCTTGTGTTGTTGCATCAAACTTTGCATCTGGATCTATTCCAGCACCAGATACAAACTCTTTCATGGTTTTAGGAATAATCTGATACTTACCAACAGCAAATAGTTGGCCAGATGCTTGAGCAGCCATCACTTCACCAACTGTCATATCAGTCAGATCTTTACCTACAACAGATTTAGCACCACCAGGTGTATCACCAGCCACTCCTTGGTTAACTGAATTATAATCACCTTCACCAGAGGCAATCACATCAAATGTAGCGGCACCACCACCCACCATTCCAGATCCACCACCTCCAGATCTTCCAGAACTAGGAGCATCACCCGTTACATTACCAATTCCTAATTGTTTTGTAAATCCATCAATTAGATCTTTTAATCCTTTGTATGCATCACCAATCAAAGGAGTCTTCTCAACAATCTTATCAAGATTCTGAGTGATGGTATTCTTTTCTGCTTCATAATCAGGAACACCCACAAACTTAGCCATCATTTCAACCAATGGTCCAGCAACAAAGGTAAAAACCTTCTGCATAGGTTCAAGTAGATATTTGTTAAGTGCCTCCATGAATGGATCAAAGTAAGTTTCTTTCCACTCTATAAGTTTATCTCTTATTTCCTTAAACTTCTTGACAAACTTCTCATAGTTCTTGACAATCCAAGTTACAAGAGCACCAATCAGAATCATCGTGAAAAATCTCTGTATCGTATCAAGAACACCACCAGTTGCTTTATTAACAACACCAACAGCTCCCTTCACAAGACCAATACCTACACCAAAACCACGACGTAGTCTCTCTAGTCTAAGTTTTCTTTCCTGTCTGTACTTCTCTTTCTTCTTCTCAAGTTTCAACCTATCATCAACTGTATCTTGCATAGAATATGCAATAGCAGTTAATCCTTTGAGTGCTTGTTCTAGAGGTTCTACCTTTGGATCATCTACATCAACTTCTACTTCTTGAATCTTAGTCTTATTTACGAACTTATTAAAATTAACAGCTGGTCTCTTGATAATAGAAACCTTTGGTCCTTCCCCTATGTTATTTCTATTATCTTTCTGTTCTTCAGATCCACCTTTCAATACCTTACCAACCATGGCTTTACCAGACTGTTTAGCACCACCTCCCATCAGACCCTTAGTGGCCCCCATCAATCCTTTACCGATACCTGCTAGTGCTGGAAGTGCCATTATTGAATGATGTTATAGATTGTTCTAGTAATCAATAAGTTATCATTATTTGAATCGGAAGCTGGGACGACAGGAATTTCCACACCATTTCCTCTGCTTCCTGAACCTTTACCACCACCTTTTGGTGTTACAGGAATAGCAGTAATGGTTGATGTTCCTGGTGGTTCTGGTGCAGTTGTTTGTGGTCTCTGCATGGGTGGTTTCTCCACCTTAGCCTCTGTCCTTTCTGCAGAGGACATCTCTTCTTGTGGTTCCTTTGATGTTGTAGGAGTAGGTTCTACTTCTGCTTTAGGGGGTGTAATTGTTGGTGTTTCTCCTGGTTTGAGTGGATTCTCTTCTGTAACCTTCTTATATCTCTTATTGAAGTTATCCTCAGATATTCTGAAACCTTGAGTATCATAATACTTCAAAACTTTTTTACCACCATCCATACCAGCAACAACACTACCAACTCCTGGGAATTTAACTGTCTTACCTTTTTCATAGAACACACCACCAGACCCAGGAGCCATAGACTCCACCTCATCCATAAGTTCTTCGTATTGTTCTGGGGACAGTTCGGCTGTTGCTTTGGCATCAATACTACTATTTCCCTTACCTCTAGCTTTAACACCGCTGATACTTCCTGGCCCAGTTCCACTAGTAGGATAAAGTTCTTTACTCAAACCTGTTTGAGGGAGTATATTGGATTCTTCAAATTCTCTCTGTAATTGTTCAAATCCTTTACCACCAATATTGATACTACTTTCTATCTGAGCACGAGTATCAATGGAAGCTTTTAGTTGTTGTTTCTTATCTGCTATCTGCTTTTCTGTCATTCTGATTGTTCTTGGATCAGTTTTACCATAAGCCTTTTGTCTTACTAACTGACCTTCAAGAGTCTCAAGTTCACCTTGAAGTTTATTGATCTTTCTGAGTTGGTTATCGTAATTCTTCAGAAGTTGAGCTGTCATCTTCTCTTCATCACTGAGAAGTCTTTCGGTGTCTTCTGGTCTTGCAATTCTACCAAATTGATCTCTCAACTTGGTGGTAAAGGTTCCTTTGGCAAGTTGATCTGCACCATAATCCGCAACTCTCTGATTTTCCATCCCTTGTTCCATTGGTTCCTTCAGAGCAGCAGTGGCGTACAAAGCACCACCAGCAATCAACAAACCAGGGAGAAGTGGAACAAGAGCTAATGTTAACCCTTTGATAACACCAGCCACCAAAGGAATAACACCCAAGATTGCGTTCACTGCTCCAAGTATGGTTGGAACAATTGGTAAAAGCATAAGTGCCAAGAAACCACCAATAATCAATGGTGCCTTATCAGTGATAAAATCAATGAATTTATTAATCGATTCCTGATTCTTATCATCCTGAAGCCACTTTAGTGCTTTGATTGCAAAACCACCGAGAACAATATTTTTGAAGTAATCAAATATCTTATCAACGAAAGGAACTTCTACCTTCGGAATAGAAGGCATTGTTGGTTTAAAACTAGATCTTTTCTTCTTCTCTGCTTCCCTTTCTTCTCTATCTCTCTGATCTTGAAGATCTTGTTCTTTCTTTGATTCTAAATCATCGTCATCAACTGCAACCTGAGCTTCCAAGATATTGTTCATATCCTGAAGAACTTTAGAAATATTATTAAGTGCACCTGGGAGTGTTACCAGAGCATACCTAGAAACCTCATCCTCTTCTTTCTCAGGAGGAAGTAACGCTTTGGTTTCTTTGTATGGTTTACTACGAGATGATGTTTGAACACCACCTATATTTGTTGGTTTGTTTGCCTTAATTACAAATATACCTGTTTTACCCTTCACTCTCTTAAATTCATCTGTGAGAGTTTTTACATCCTGATTGGACATTCCTGATTGTCCTGGCATTCTACCAGCAACCATCTTCTCTCTCAGGAGAGTTTTATATTCTGAATATGTAAAGTCTACAACGTCTTCTAGCCCAAGCAGCTCAAGAATTCTCCCATCGATATCTTCCTCGACGGAATTGTCTCCCTTTCTCTCTTCGTATTGAACTAGTTTAGCCATTCTGTCTCTGTTTACGTTTTTCCTCTTCTTCCTCTAGGTGTTGTTGAAGAAGAATGACGTAGATATCACGTTCCCATGGCATCATATTTTCGATCTCCGTCAATGAGTATTTATGGTACTGCATCAAGGCGAAGTTGAGTCTATAATAACTCTCAAGATCCATGTGGATCGTGCCTATCCGAAAAAACTGGATAAACCCTCAAGAACAACCACACTCTCAACACCAGTCTTAGGATTCGTCACTTGAAGATCATGACTCAACTTTGGCATCGTAGAGAAGAACTTCTCGATGTCTTTGAATTGAGAAGAATTCATCTGTTCTAGGAACCCAATGACTTCTTTCTTTGATACGTCATCGGTAGACCAAACCTCATCTTCTGAGTAGATCTTATCAATACAGGTAGCAATCAGTTCAAAGGACTGATCCAGATCTGCCTTTTCGTTAAAGTCAAAGTTACTCTTGATAAACTGATCAAGTGATGGATACTTCATCTCCATCATCAATTCATCATTGATCCTGATCTGTTTACTATGATCCGGATCCTTTACAACTTTAATCTCATCGAGATTGATGGTCACAGGGACTCTAGTCACACCATCATCTGGTGCTACAATATTAACCTCTACTTCCTCTCCAACAGACTTACCACGAATATTGAGGAAGAGATATTCAATGTCAAAAGTAGGAAGGTTCTCTACTTTGACACCTCTTGTTTGAATACAAGATTTGATAACCGTTTTGATTGCTGTGGTGATCTGTTTTGTGTCCTCCGTCTCCATTGCTAACACAAGGAGTTTCTCTTCCTTCACAAGAAAAGGTCTGTATTTGATCTTTTTATTTGTCGATGGCAATACCAACTCATATGTTGGAGTCGCAATTGTGGGTAAAGGCATTATATAAAATGATCTAGTGACTTATTTATTAGACGTTTCTACGAGTCTTTGTGTACTTTGTATACTCCATAATCACAGTATATGTAAGAATTTGTGATGAATCATAACTCACACTCATGGGCATTGTTGAGATTGGAAACGCATTCACAAGTGTATAATCGATTTGATATGATCTTTCTCTATTGAATCCCTTCTCAAACTTACTGATAAACACATTTGTTTTGTATCTGGATGGGTAGTTCATTCGATAACCCATCGCAGCTGACTCATCGTTAGTAGTTTGTCCAGAGATGTATTCAACCCAACCATCAAACATCTCAACTACATCATATCTATCGTCAACATAAAAATCAAACTGGATTCTATCAAAGTCTCTTCTATATGCCATTCTCTCAGTCATACCCTGATAATCATTCATCTGATCATGAGTCTGAAGATTATTTCCAGGAAGAAGTGTAGATTTACACCTAAGTTCTACATCTCCACCATCACCATTGTAATTGAACCCATTAGAACTCAGGTAACTTGAAACTGATGGTGGTGGTTGAAGTTTAACTGTATATACAGATGTCTGAGCAAGATGAAGAAACCTACTCTTCAAGTCAGAGGTCTTTACTCTATCAGCCATCTAAATAAATTTGAATACCATTACTATGTATATGGGTGAACCGATAAAATCAAAATACAAACCTTCTCACCCTGAAAAGTATCAAGGTAATCCCAATAATATCATCTGTAGAAGTTCTTGGGAGAGACACTTTTGTAGATGGTGTGACTTGAATGAAAATGTATTGAGATGGGCTTCTGAAGAGTTTAGTATTCCTTATGTGGCACCCGATGGTAGGGTGAGACGTTATTATCCTGACTATTTGATTGAATTCAAAGATTCCAGTGGTAAGATCAAGAAACAAATCATTGAAGTGAAACCAAAGAGTCAAACTCAACCACCAAAACCTGGTAAAAGAACCACCAAATCATACCTCTACGAAGCCATGATGTATGAGAAGAACATGGCTAAGTGGCAAGCAGCAGTAGAGTTTGCCAAAGATAATGGAATTGAGTTCCGAATCATCACCGAAGACGAATTAGGTATCAAACAATATGGACAAGGAACAAGAAGAGTACCTAAAAAGCAACAACAGAAGAACAGACGGTCTTATCGATAGTGTTCGTATAGGTGATGATCCAGAAGAACTCTTTCTAGAAGTTCTAGACACTATAAAAGAAACCTTCGATCCAGTTCCTCTTCCTGGTCGTTATTATACTTTCATGTATGATGCGAAGACACCAAGAATCAGATATGATGCTCACCCATTGATTGCCTGTACTGAAGTTTATGAGTGGGGATTTGTTGGAATCAACTATCACTGGGGTGATTTCAGACAATATACCTGGGCAGAATGTCAAAGTATGTTCTATATTGTCTATCCAAATGAGTTGGAAGACCTTAAGTCAATTCCGTATCAATATATCAAACTAAATACCTAATATAAGAAGTAGTATTCCATGGCTACGGTAAACAAAACTAGAATCTGGCAAAATATTACCATAACCGAGGAGATTGATACTTCTGCTGGTAAGATGGTGTTGAAGAATAGTGCTGGAACAACACTAGCAACATCAGAGAATAAAGATTGGGTCATCGATGACATCTCTACCTTCACCAGAAACTACAACTCCCTAAACACCTCTACAAATAAGACAGAAGAAGAATTTACTCAGTTCTTTTATGTGGAAGGTGTTCCTATTTTTAACGGAGACAGGTCTGATGTTGTCAATGATCCAAATTCATATGGATCAAACTCAGAATACAACATCAATGCATCTTCACTCTTTGAATTGGGTGTTCCTGGTGTAAGAAACCCAAAGAGTGGTTTGAAGGTCAGTAGTAAAGGTAGAAAAACTACACAGAACACAAGAGGTCAAACACCACAAACAAATACTCTTAGAAGTGATGACACTTCTGCAAGAAATCTAAGACAATCACCAAACTCATACTTCCTCAATAGTGGTGGTTCATCGGCCAAAACTTTCGCTAGTCCATCATCATCTCTTCTTCGATATCCATCAGCATCTTTCTCATCTGATGCATATGATTACATCCAGATCTCTGCTCACCAATACAAATCACCTGGTGCTGCAACAAATTATCAAGATCTGATAGGTGGTGACAGACTTGGTGCTCTTCTTGGAACCGTTGCTTTACCGATGCAACCAAATCTGACAGAAACCTCAACTGTAGGTTGGGGTGAAGATAAACTCAACGCTGTTGAAGCAGCACTCGCAACTGCAGCAGGAAAGGGTATTGAGGGTATTGTAGATCAAGGAATCGGAGAAGGTCTAAAAGCTACTGTAAGTAGTCTCGCTGCTGATGCTAAATCTTTACTTGGTGGTGAGGGTGACACTGGTAAGGCTAATGTAGCATTTTTGAAAGCATACTTCGCTGGTCAGGCTATTGGTAAGAATATCACAGCAAGGGCTACTGGTCAAGTCATCAACCCAAACCTCGAACTTCTCTTTAATTCACCAAAATTGAGAACTTTCAGTTTCAACTTCTCTCTCACACCAAGAGACGAAGGTGAATCAAACACAATTAAAGAAATTATCAGATTCTTCAAAAGGAATATGAATCCTCATATCACTCAGAACAGTCTATTTCTCTTTGTTCCCAATATCTTCCAGTTAGAATACATGTTTGCTGGTGGATCCGAACATCCATTTCTAAATAAGATTAAACCTTGTGCATTGACACAATTTGATGTTAATTACGCTCCTGGTGGGAGATATTCAACATATAGTGACGGTAGTATGACTCAATATGATTTGACGATGCAGTTTGGTGAACTTGCACCTATCTACCAAACAGATCAAGATCAAGCTGGAGGAACTGGTTACTAATGGCAAAACACTATTTCGAGAATATTCCAAACTTTGAATACGTTAGTAGGATTCCTGGGGCTAAGACCTTCTCGGATTATGTTCTGACAAAGAATCTATTCAAGAGAGCTAAGATTCGTCCAGATATCTTCAGTGATCTCTCACATTTCACCAAATATCAAATTGTTGGTGATGAGAGACCCGATCAGATTTCAAACAAATTGTATGACACTCCAGATCTTGACTGGATTATCCTTTTGTCTAATAATATCATCAATCTTGAAGATGAGTGGCCAATGACTCAACAGTCATTTGAGAACTATTTGAGTAATAAGTATGGATCAGATGAAAAAATTCATTCTGTTCATCATTATGAAACTACAGAGATTCGTGATTCAACTGGTTCTATCATCATTCCAGCTGGTCTTCAGGTTCCTCAGAACTATTCTGTTGAATTCCTGGATCCAGGTTTGGGTACAGAAACCATCGCAGCTAACTTCACTGAAGAAATCACCAATTTCACCTATGAAGAGAGAATTCAAGATCAGAAGAGAAACATCTATTGTTTGAAGGGATTCTATGTTGGTCTGATTGTGGATGATATGGAAAGAATCATGCCATATAAGAAAAACAGTTCTCAGTACGTTGATTCTAAAACTGTAAAAGGCGACAATATCAGATTATACGAGTAAACACTAAAAAACCACCATTTCTGGTGGTTTTGAAAATCTAAAGGGGGTCAAAATATGCCAGAGAAATTTTTCCCCCTTTTTCTGAAATAAAAGTTGAATTTCTCTGAGGGTCAACTGTCAGCTAGTTTCGCAAAGTATGACATAGGGTCATCATCATCAGATCCACTGTCGCTAGGAACGGATGGTTCTTCAACAGTCTTTGCTGCCTTAGCAGAGTCTTCGAGTTTGCGGAGGACATCTTCCTCTGAGACTCGTTTGGTTTCTGATGCTGCGTAGTTATCATACTCGGTTTCTTCTTGTACAGGACGACGATTTGATTTACCAAGGACTGCATCCAGTCTCTTCTTCAGGTCATCATAAGACTTGAATTGATCAGGAGCAGTGAGAGCAGTAAGTGAATACTGCTTCTTCCAGATGGCTTCAAGAGCCTCATCATCATCAAGGAGAGGACCAGTACGGTCGAACTCACTGGAATCATAGTTCCAGTAACCTGCAACCTTCTTCAGTTTCAGTTTGAAGTTAGCACCTGCCCAGAAATCAAATGGGTTGATGGGTTCTTCATCTTCAAACTCAGGTTGCATCGCATCCATGATCTTATCAAAGATCTTCTTACCGAACTTGTAGAGGAATACACCACCTTCGTTCTGGGGGTTGGCTGGATCCTTTACAACGTAGATATTTGCATAGAAGGAAAGCTTACGTTTCTGTTTACGAACGGTCTCCTTGTCCACATCGTTACCACTGTTCCACAGTTCACGGTTCAGTTCACCCAGAGGGTCTTTCTGTCCGATAGTGGTCAGTGAGTTCTCAATATACCACCCACCAGGTCCTTGGAAGGCGTGAGAGAACATTTTAGCCCAGGGAAGTTCTTCCCCATCGACAGCTGGAAGGAAACGGATAACAGCATATCCATTACCACTCTTGTCCATGGTAGGTTTCCAAAGACGGTCATCTACACCACCTTGTCCACCACCGTTCTGCTTCTCTACCTCTTTTACGAGTTTGGCAGTGAGACTACCAAGAGAAGACTGTTTCTTCAAATTAGAAAAAGACATTTGTATTTCGTATTAGTATGGAGTTTGTATGTGTCGTTGCTTAAGGGGTTGACTAGCCCATAGAATCAAGAATCCCTGAGGGACTCCTTCATGTTATTAATAATATGTGTCATGTTCCCAAACACATATGCCAGATCGACATCTGGTGGGAACCCGAGTTGTCTTGCTTGTGTGAGAATCTGCTCTTTCATATCCTTTGCAGCAGGATCATCAGACAGTGTCATACGAGTATAGAGGACCCTCTGTTTA
>TARA_A100001201_G_scaffold15724_4_pt1 | contig 14871 bp, 14 predicted proteins | sample TARA_A100001201 | Tara Oceans TARA_A100001201 (sample SAMEA2619872) | marine metagenome | biome: marine biome (ENVO:00000447); feature: surface water layer (ENVO:00002042); material: "saline water (ENVO:00002010), including plankton (ENVO:xxxxxxxx)" | depth 5 m | reverse complement strand
GGAGCCATAAATACAGCTGTTATTATTGCACCTAAGGGTGTATATCTAAACTGGTTAGATAAAGAAATACCTAATCATATGCCAGACCATGTAGAAACATATATAGCTTTATGGAAAGCCTCACCAACTAAAAGAAAACAAGAGGCTTTAATGAAACTTTTTACAGAAAAAGATAAATTAAGGATTTTAATAATTAATGTAGAAGCTTTTTCATCACAAAAAGGTAAAGCGTTCACAGAAAAGTTTGTTAGGTCTACGCAATGTTTATTAGCTGTAGATGAAAGTACAACTATTAAAAATCCGAAAGCAGCAAGAACTAAAAATTTATTAAAAATTGCTGACTATGCAAAATTTAAAAGGATATTAACAGGCTTTCCGATTACTAAATCACCTATGGATTTTTACACACAGTTTAAATTTTTAGATACACACATATTAGGCTATCAATCTTTTTATGCATTCCAAAACCACTTTGCAGAGGTCATTCAAAGGTCAATAGGGTCTCATAGCTTTCGTGAAATAAAAAGTTTTCGTAACTTAGACGAACTAAAACGTCTTACACAAGCCTATAGTTACAGGGTTTTAAAGAAAGAATGTTTAGATTTACCTGATAAAATTTATAACAAACATTATGTAGAACTAACCCCTGAACAAAATAAATTATATAAACAAATGAAAAAAGATGCGATGGCTATCTTAGATCAAGAAACAATTACAGCTACATCTGTCATGACACAATTATTAAGATTACATACGATGATATGTGGTTTCGTTAAAACAGACCAAGATGAAGTTATAGATATAGATAATAATAGATTAGATGCATTATTAGAATTAGTTTCGTTTATGGACGGTAAAGTAATTATATGGGCTAATTATATCCATAATATCGAAAGAATTACCGAAGCACTTAAAAAAGTTTATGGAGGTGATAGTGTTGTTAGTTATTATGGTTCTACTAATTTAGATGATAGAAAAGAAGCAATAAAATTATTTCAATCTGAACAAGAACACCCTAGATTTTTTGTAGGTAATCAAATGACTGCAGGTTATGGTATTACGTTAACGGAAGCTAACAACGTAATTTATTATTCTAATAGTTTCGATTTAGAAAAAAGATTACAGTCAGAAGATCGAGCTCACCGTATAGGACAAGTTAATAAAGTTACTTATTATGATTTAACAGCTAAAGATACAATAGATGAAAAGATTGTTAAAACGTTATGTTCTAAACACGATTTAGCTAAACAAGTTTTAGGTGACGGTTATCAGTCTTGGCTTTCTTAAAGTGCACCTTTTGAAGGTCCACTGACATCAATCGGATCTTCCATTTCGTCTTGTAATATATCTATAATATCTTGAGCGAAGTCCATTTGGTCTTCAAATAAATAACCGAAAACACCACCAATACCTCTGCCTAAATCACCAACAAAATCACCAACACCTTGTAAAAACCCTGAACCTTCGTTAGTGCCATAAGTTGTAACATTACGTGGTAGGTAATCTGATATTTGTGTTCCAGGAAGTTGACCAGTGATACCACCTAAATCAGACATGACCGAATCATATGTTTGACCACCTGAGCCACCTAACCCACCGATGCCACGACTCATAGGTCCAGTGGTGTCATCTCCCATCACACCATCACCTTGTACATTATCAGGTCTATTAGGTGTTGTAGTAGTACTGCTAGTGCCCTCAGGGAAAGTTTCTATTTTTTGTCCTAAACCTCTAGCTATATCTATTGCATAAGGATCGGCACCAAAGCCTAGTTGCGGAAAAAATCCTGCACGTTGTCTTTGTATTAAACGTAACATAGGATCATTCATTGCTTGAATTAATTCGCTTTCTTGTTGCCTAGCTGTAGGGTCATCAGGTATAGATATTCTAGGATCACCAACCATTTGATTAGATAAACCACCCATTTGCATACCCATTGCATTATCGAAGTCTGCAGTAGCTTCCATTAATTCGTTTATACGAGATTTAACTTTACCTGTTTCATCAGTTGTATATTTATCTACTTCTACATCGTATACTGAGGGGTTATCTTTTTTAGACCTACCTTCTAATTTAGTAACTTCGAAGTCCATCCCTTTAATCATATTACGTATATCAGAACCTTCTCGCATAATATTATTAGGGTTATCACCTTGCATAGCTCTATCACCTAATTTTTGTGTCATCTGTGATAGAGACGAAATCCCTTGCATTAAATTTTTTATATCTTCGTTTATCATTCTTCTAATAATTTTACTTCTTCAGGTATTTCATCATCACTAAGTATACCATCATAGTTACGTGCTATTAAACCACCAATAGGTGATGTTGTTTTAATTTGGTTCATGGATTTATACCTGTTTTGTATAAAACTTTCTAATGCTTGTTCATCTGTTATTAACCTTGTTAAAAGGTCGTAACTTTTTTCTGCTTGTGTTTTATCAAATAGTCTAAATCTTACACTCATTGCGTTTAAGGGTCCTAGTAAGAATTGAAAAAGTCTTTGCCCTAAAGAATCAGGTTGTGTGATTTGTCGCACTATGTCTTTTGCATTTTGTGCACTTTCTTTTGAAATTTCTGACATAATCCTTTTATTACTAAATTGTGTTGTTTCAGCTAATTTTTTCAAACCATCAATATACTTTGGGCTAAAGAAAATTTTATATGATTGTTCAAAATTAGGATCATTGATAGTTTTAATTAAACTATCAAGATCTATAATTTTACCCATAAAAGGATCTTTCGTGGTTATATCATCTAAAAGTATTTTTTGTAGATGAAACTGAAATTGATTTTGTAATTCAGGTGATGTTTTTAATATTCGTGCTAATTTTCTTCTTCTACTATTTAGTTGCAATTTACTTTCGTTAGGTGTGCCTCTGAACACGTCGTACACATTACTTATGACATCGTCTGTATCTCCTGTAAATTTCTCGAATTCCTTATTTATTTGTGACACTGCATCGTCATAGGATGCTCTAGCTTTTGCTATATAATCTAAATCTCTAGCTGCTTGTCTAAATATTTTTTGGTCTTTTTTTGTTGGGTATAATCTTCTAAAAATACCACTATGTTCAGCTAAAAATTCATTGACAGCATTTTGTCTTGTTGAAGGTTTTTGACTTCTTATTTTATCTTTTAATCTTTCACCAAATGCAAACCTTAAATCTGTTATTAATGAATCATCACCTAATTCTAAAACATCAAAAATATCATCAAAGTACTCATTGACATTAGCATTTTTGACACTTTTATTCATGGTTTCATCGAAAAGTTGAGAAGGTAAAACTCTTCCTTTTCTTAAATCACTTATAAATTGTTTTCTTGCTAATTCATTCGCTTTTGTATATTGATTTTTAGCAAAATTCCAAGCCTCCGAAGGACTAAGCTCCATATCACCCACAGTTATTTTATTACCTGTTAAATCTGCTTGATTTAATGTGGCACTAATATCTTCGTCAACAGCCTTCATTAATTTAGTTATTTCTTTAGGGTCTAGATCAACCTCTTTTTTTCCTCCTCTAATTAAATTTAACAATTTGCGTGTTTCGTAAAGCTCACCTAAATTAAGAGGACTTATAAATTTACCTTGTGCATCTCTGTTTGATAGTTTAAGTAATAATTCCTGCGAAGCATTAGCATTATCACCAAATATTCTTTGTGCAAAAGATGGATCATCTAATACTGTAAATATAGAGTTAGTTTTCTTTTGGTTTAGTAAATTAGTTAATGTGTTTCTTGTGCTTGTTGTAGTTGCTCTATAAGGTGCGGTGCCTACTTTTACAGTTTCAAATAATGCATCTTGTGCTTCCAAGTTTTCTTTTACTAAATTAGATAAATATGTTCCACCTTCATCAGGTAGTTGTCGATATAAACCAATACCTAAACCAGAGGCTGCTCCTTCGTATCCAGGAATTTCTTTAATTTTAGCAGCCAAACGTTTTTCATTTAATTTTAAATTACTTCTAACTTCTTCTAATATTTTATTTTTATTCTCTCCAGCAGCGGCTTTGAAATTTCTACCAAAAACCTCTATCGCTTGTTCACCAAAATCTTCACCAAACTCTGTAGATAGTTGAGTAGCGAATTTTATTAAAGATTCTTCATTATCTTGTATATTTTGCAGATAAGCTCGTCTGACTGCAGGATCAGTTCCTGGAGCATTAATAAAAGCATCTTCTAAAGCAAGAAGTTCCTGTGATTTATATTTTTGTCCAAGAGTAGGATTGAATCCAGGGACTTCATTAGGTTTTAATGTTGTTTCTGCTTCTTTTCTTGCATTTTGTAACATGTCGTTCATTTTATTTACTGCATCATTAGGCATTTTTTCACCTTTTAATGCTCTGTAAAATCCTCTACCTATGAAAGCTAATGAATTAAATACACCTGTGCCTGCACCTGCAAAAGCTGCTGGCTCTATTGATTGTTTCATTAAATCTACAAAATCAGCATCTTGATTCAAACCAAAAAATTGTTGACCTGCTAAAAGTTTTGCAAGCTCACCTGCAAAAGTAGCACTAGCTGAACCACCTGCAGTAATAGCACCGCTAGTTAAATTTTTGACTACACCAACAGGTAAGTTTTTAAAAAGACCAGTTAATGCAACTTGTGCTCCAATATCTAAAGTTAGTGGAATAGCTTCTTCTGCTAAAAATTCAGCTATATCCCCCATGTCGGCTCCTGGACGATTAAATGCGACTAAACGATCTCCTTCGTTTGCTTGAAAAACCGTGCCTATACCTGCTATATCTTCCACATAGTAAGGTTTTTTTCCAAGTTGTTTTGTTAATAATTTTACACTATCTTCAAAAGATAATTGTCTATTACCAAACCCTGCTTTTAACCTAGTTAGAAAATCTGCTCCAGATGTATTTACGTCTATTCCTATATTAGCAGCAGCTTGTAATTTTTCTTCATCGTCTAACCATTCGCCAACAGGTCTACCAACATTTTTATATGCATCTAATATAAAATCTGTAGATAAAAACGGTGTTAGGTTTATGTTTGGTAATTTATCTTTTGAAGTTTCTGCAACATCAGCTATACCTTTTAATCCTTTACCTGCTTTTTGTAATGAGCTTTGAAAAGTTGTGGGATCGTAATCTACAGGTGTACGAGGTGCTTCTAATTTTTTTACTAAATTACTATAATAATCTTCAACCGCTGGGTTTTCATCAAAATATTTATTTCTTTCATCATCAGATAAACTTGCAATATTTTGCAGCAAAGTAGATTCTTTTTGATTTAATAAGGTAAGTGGCTCAGCCATATTAGTCTATACCTAATTTAATACCAAGAGATTTAGCAGCATCATTAACTAAATCTTGACCCGATTTTTGGCTTGTAGTTAAATTATCTCCTGTTTGAACAGTTGCTGCTGGTGTGCTATCTGTTAAATACTTTTCTAAATATAGCTCATACGGTCCTCTAGCACCGCCTATACCTGATCCATATGTTTTAGCATAATTTAGAAATCTTTGGAACTCATCGTAATCTATGTTATTCGGATCAAGGAATGTGCTTATAGCACCTTTAAAATCTTGATTTAAAATATCATCTGTAAGTCCCTCTTGGTCTCTCATCGATTTATATGCTTGTCCACCAAATATAGAACGTTGTCCTCTAGTTTCTCTTTCGTTTGCATCAAAAGATTTTGCAGCAAAATTAACAATTGTTCGCATAGCAGCCTGTGGTGTAGATGCATCACCTCCAATAGTACGTAATGCGTTAATAATATCTTTATCTGATACTGCTCTACTTTCCTGACCTTTTAATAATAATGAGTAATAAGCTAATTCTAAAAATAATGCTTTATATACTGCACTATCAGCTACTGCAGAACCTAATTCTGACCATTTAAAACCTATAGGATTACCGTCGTCATCTACAGCATTTTCTAAATTATTAGCAGAACTTGTTTGATTATCTGTTCCTAAATTATTGAATAATTTATTTGTATTAGCTAAAACTTTCTTTTGATCGTCAGATAATGTGCCTAAAAGTTTAGAAGTCGCTGTATCAATATTAGTTTTAAATCTACCTATTACATTAAATAAAGCACCAGTAACATTAGCTACATCCGCTGGAGTATTAGCCCCTTGTAAAATATCTAACATCTGATTTACAGGTGTTAATATATTACCAGCAGCGACAACTTTTTCTACACTAGCTTTTTGTCCGTCTTTATAATCATCAGAGTTTATCTTGCCTTTTAGACCGTCTTTTAATGTTTTTAATTGTCCTGAATTATTTATTATAATTGTTCCTTGAGAAGCGAAACCATAAATAGGTGCTCCAGTTTCTTCATCATACCCTTTTATTACTTCTAATATTTCTTCTCCCTCAGGAGTTGTCCTAATTCTACCAGCATCTAAAGGATCTTTACCTAATTCCATTAAATCAGATCTCCAAACATTTACTTGTTTAGTTCCAGCAGGGCTATCTTTTTCTGCTCTTAATGCTACGTCTAATAATTTACCATAAATTTTATCTTTAGATGCACTTTTTGCAGCTATGAAAGCTTTATCGATCTCACGTTGTTCAGCCTTTGCTAATTTAAATCCTTCTTGAAACTTTGGTGACTGTCCTGCTGCGAATAAATTTGTAATAATTCTAGTAACTTCACTTTTTTCTTGTTCATTAGCGTCAGGGTATTGTAAATTTACTAATTCATTAGCAATTCTATCAACATTACCTAAATTAATATCATCGGTACCTGTTCCAGATAATAATAACCTAGAAATATCATCTCTATCTAAACCACTAATTAAATCATCTAATCTATTAGCACCTGTTGCACCAGTTGTATCGGTCATACTTGTTGTGCCTGTAGATAATCTAGCAGTCGGTAAATTAGCAGCACCTGACATTTGTGATGTATCTAATACTGTTCCTGGACTTACATTAGGTGCACCTTGTAAATTAACATTAGGTATATTTACACTACCGATTCCCTGACGAGGGGTATTAGCTCTATACATATCAAGAGGATATAAACCGTCTTGTTGTTCTATCATTTTTTGTAAATCAGTTAACGTAAGTGCCATTATCCTATGCTCCCTAACCCATAACCCATAGACATATCATAAGTATTACCAATAGGTACAACAGAAGTTGTAGATCCTGCTAACGGTGCTAATCCACCAAAAATACCTGCTACATTAGCAATCGTTTGCATCGGTAAATTATATTGACCTACAAAGTTTTGATAATCTAAATCAAGACCTGCTTGTTGCATACCACGTTGAGTACTACCAATATTACCTAATAATTGTACATCTGCTCTTTGTAATCCTGGAAGTGCACTAGCAATACCTAATTGTTGTCTACCTAAATTACCAAGTCCTGTACCAAGTTGTGAACCTAACTGACCTGTATAACGACCAGCACCTAATCCTAAAGTACCTAATGAAGTACCAAGTTGACCAACACCTAATCCTGCTTGTCTACCTGCAGTTCCAGCAGCTTGACCTAATCTACCTAATTGTTGTGCTAATTGTGCTTGTTGAGCACCACCTAACTGTGTAGCCCCTAACAATCCTTGTAAGCCTGCTTGTTGACCTGCTAATGTTTGTTGCCCTAATGCACCAGTTTGTCCTGCTAACTGTGATAATAATCTAGCTTGATTTGCCTGCCTTGCTTGTTGTGCTTCGAAAGCTTGTTGTGCGGCTTGCTGTGCTCTACCGAAGCCTTGTGCTCTTAAACCACCTACTGCTTCTGCTGCTCCACGACCTGCACGTCTTGCTAATTCTTCTGAAGCTAATCGACCTCTAGCCCCACCGAAAGCACCACTTCTAACTTGTGCTGCTCTATTAGCAATATCAGAAGTAGCTAACCCTTCACTAACATCTTGTAACGTTTGTTGTACTACTGCATCTTCAAAAGGATTAAAGAAAGCCCCTGTAGATCTAGGATCAAAAGCCCCTGTAGATAGAAGCCCTGCAATCCCTGCTTGTCCTAATCCACCTAGTGCCGAGGAGATAAACGGTGCTTGAGTTCCTGCAAGACCTCTAAAACCTGTTTGAGCTTCAGCAACACCTCTGCCTACATCTTGAGCCCCCATTCTTGCTGCATCTTCAGCTCTTTGATAAGCAGCTAATTCAGGTATTAAAGAACCCTCAATAGTGCTAACTCCACGACCTGCTAAATCTCTAGCTTGAGCTAAACCACTAGCTATTTGTTGTTGCCCCATCGCACCACTACGCATTAATTCTGCTGCAGCTTGTTCGGTAAGTTCTGTACCTCTATCTAAAAAAGGTCTATATGAACCTATAGCTTGTTCTCCTAACTGAAAAGCACGTCTTTCTTGAGGAGTAAAGTCAGCTATACGTTGCCCTGTATAAGTAAAAGGGCTACTATCAGGTAAACCTAAAGTAGCAAGTTGATTTACTAATTGTTGATTTAATAACGGAAATAATCCAGGAATACCTGCACCGCCACCTGCTATAAAATCTTGAACAATCTGGTTAGGAGCAATTATTTGTTGTTGTTGTTCTACTGCCATTATACTAATTTTGTCCTTATTTCTTCTAATTGAGCTATACCTTTATCGTAATCTCCTCCACCTAAATAATCTACCATAACTTTAGGTATAACATATTCTTGATCACTTAAATAAACTGGGATATCATCGCTTGTAGGAGTTCCTGGACCTCTAATTTCACCGTCAGGTCTTACTCTTATTTCATCTGGTTTAGGTCCACCATTAGCTAAACCAATTTTACCCCCAAACATTGCACGTTTAGCACCTACGAATCTTTCTAAATTAGGAAATTGTGGTGTACTCACTACCGAGCCCTGTATATAAGGATTATTTTGTAAAGGGTTAACTGCAGGTCGTAAATTTTGATCTGCGAACTGATATCGTGCTTGCGTACCGTATGGGTCCTCACCGTAAATAGCTTCTACTATTTTAGGCATTAATAAACTTTCTGCTAATCTTGCAATATTTTCATTTTTGTCATAAAACTGTTCTACTTTATCTACTCCAGAACCTACAAATTCTTTTGCCCTATCTATAAAACCTTTATCAGCACTTGATGTTCCAAATTGTTGTATAGCCTGTTGACCATATTGTTGATTAGCACCTAAATTTGTTAAAAATTGATTACCTTTAGTATAACCACCTTGAGTTTTAGTAAAACCTTCTTGTCGCATGAGTTTGTCTAATGCAGAAGATTCAGTACCTATACCAAATAATCTACCCAAAGCAGAGTCACCTACACCTGCAAAAGTATCTTGAAAAGCTTGTACTGGTGTTCCTAACGAACCTATACCTTGACCTTGTGCACCAAACCCTTTTGCTAAACCAAAAGCGGCTAACATATTTTGTGCATAATTATCACTAGCAGAAGTTTTTGTACCTATACCAGCACCGATAGAAGCACCGACTGGTCCACCTATAACAGCACCGATAGTCGCACCGATTGCTGGACCTAATTTTTTAAATGCTTTCCTTAATTCACCGCCAATACCAAATTTTTCAGCGTTTTCGAAGTCATCAAGATATTTATTATTTAAAGTCGTAATACCGCCTTTTTCTAACATTTCCATCTTCTACGTGCCTGTCTTAGTCTTGAATTAGGGTTTTTTGCTGCTTTTGGAAATTTTTTCATTTGTCCTGCACTTCTTGCACAAAATGATTTTCTTCTTTTTGCTGCTTTACTGCCTTTTTTAACTTTACCTGTAACTGCAGTTTTGAGCTTAGATCCTGGATTTGCCCTTCTATAAGCCCTAACTCCAGCAGCAGTCATCCCTGCTCCTTTTTTAGTAGGTCTATAGTTAGCTTTTTTACCTTTTGTAGTTCGAGGGATAGACTTAGTCTTCCTTCGTTTTTTAACTGCCATAAGCTCCTTGCATATTTATAATGTTAAATCTAATAAATTAGATGCAGGCAGTAATGACAACCCCTGTAATTCTATATCATAGCTATTATTACTAATAATATAAAGTTTTTTAAGGGGTAGAAACAGTAACTGAACCAACTGCTGAAGTAGCGGTTCCTACTACACATTTAGCTGTAAACGGTGTTGAAAGGTCTACAAACTCGAATCCATCCCATAGTTGCAATGCATTTGTAGAGGTATTAAATATTACTGTACCTATATTAAAACTTTGTTTATCTCTATCAGTCGTATTAACTTGATAAGTATTTAATAAATCTGCTTGCCCTAAATTAAGTTCAAGTATTCTAATTAATCTATTAAAAAGTTCTGGTGTAACCTCATTATCTGCCAGAGGTAAGTTAGTTGGCAATAATTTAGCCATCTTTAATTATTTTATTTCTTATTAATCGCTGTTGTAGTCCTGCTTCTTCAACATCTTCATACCCAACTATTTTGCCCTTTTTTATTAAATTAGAAAAATACTTTGGTGGGTTTTCTATTTTTCCTATATCTTTATTATAAGTCGGTAATATATAAGTTTTTCCATCTACACCAAAAGTACCTAACTGCATAGAGGTAGTGGTTTTAAGTTCACCGTCTACAAGAACAGGTTCTGGGTATACTGTAAAGTTTTTAAGATGATAATCGTTTAAAAAATTATAATTTTTTACAAAACGAGAGTCATTACGTGTTTCAACAGCCATTATCTTCTACCGTCTTGTCGTACGTCTACTCTGGTTGCTCCTAATCTCCAACCTGTACCTGTATTAGCAGGTGCATTATCATCATCGGATTCTACTCTAAATACAAACTGTCTACCTCTAGCTCTTATATGTTTTTGAGTTGTAGTTGAAGTAATTTCACTAGTATTAGCAGTAGATAAGTCTTCATTAGGAAAATTTCTAACTTTTGTAACCATGTTTAGTTGACCACCACCAGAATTAGATAAAAATTTAACATCAGGTATTAATCTATTTATAAACGAAAACGTATCTCCCTCACCTATATCTATATCAGAACTTTCTATAAATACATTAGTCATCGGTGATCCGTCATCATCGAAACCTGTTTCATGTTGAAATATATAATTACTAGATGCTGCTTGTGGGAAGGGTTGTACTCCCTCATCTAACCAAGCAGTCCTCGATAATTGACCATATACCCAAGTATTTTCTTCATAATTATAAATAACATAACGGTCTATTTCTGTTGAAGAACCTGACGGATAAAACCAACCTACTTCATTTTTATTATTAATAGTAAAACTAATAATTTTATACGCTTGTGCTCTATTTAAATCGCTAAATACATAATTTTGTACCGTACATCTAACTTTTTGTACTGAGCCTGTATAAGCATAAAAATTTTCATAACCCATCCAAAATACAGCTTTAGGTGTAGTAATAGCACCTTTAGGTGAAATTAAACCAGAATTTTCATTAATTAAATTTACACCAAACGTAAATGGTGGTCCAATAAATTGCATAGAATATAATGAAGTATCAGTCCAAATTAATATTTCTTGCCTAGCTTTTACTGCACCTATAATTAAAGAACCTGAAGATAAACGTAAACTTCCAGCAGTATTAGTATTCAAAGGTTGAAACACAGCAGGATTTTCTTGATCACTAAACGTTATTAACATAGGGTCAATTGAACCTGTTCTAGCACTTTCATCTGCATTTAATGGATCAGATCCTAATACAATTAAATGTCTATCAGTTTCTGAAGTTAAAACTTGTAATCCTACTGTAGGTGCTAAATTAGCTCCTGATAATGATGATAAAGCTACAGCTCTAGTAGTTAATCCATTTGTTTGATCCCAATAAAATATACCACCACCTCTAGGATTTATTACTAAATCTTCACCAAAATTATCATGTGTCCATAATCTTAGTTGATTTGAAGCGGATATAGGAGAAGTGGACCCCCAACCACCTGCACCCCAAGTATCAACACCCCAACCTGAGGAAGCAACAAAATTATCTAATCCTGTATTTATTTGATAAGCTCCTACAACTGAACTACCACCATTACCGCTATCTGATGCATTAGCTGTAGCTGTAGCAGTAAACGTATATGAATTAGCATTAACAATAGAAGCTATTTGATATTCTTGATTTAAAACACTTGCAGTTATATTCCCCCCTAAAGAAGTAGCACCACTAAAAGTTACGAAATCATTTACAACTGCACCGTGTGCTGTATCAGTCGCTGTTATAGTAGCTGAACCATTCGTAGCAGAAAAAGTTACATCTCCTGCAGCAGTAGTGCTTCTAATCGGAGTAATATCATTATAGGATGAGCCCTCTAAAATATAATATTTTAAGTTAGTACCAACACCTAATAGTTTCGTACTAGCTAAAGTTACCCAACTATGTAATGCTCTGCACGTTCCTAAAAAGGTAGTGCTAATTAATTTAGCCCAACCACCAAATTTTTCAGGTCTACCTTTTCTAAAACGTACTAAATTAACATCAAACCAACCACCTTCATTATCATAGTCAGTTCCTTCTCTGTTAACTCCTGGACGGAAAACAAGTTTTTGTAATGCCATTTATATATGTTCCCATGTTTTACCCTCAAATAGTAGTGCTTCAGCCTCTCTACGTCTTACTAAACCTTCTAAAACATCACCATTTGCTTTATTCCATCTTTTTATTTGTGCTGGTACATCTTCGTATTCTCCAGCATTCAAAACTTTTAATAACGTACTATTCGCTAAGTTTGTTGGTCCTAAATTAAAAGTCCAAGATGTTAGTGCATCAAATTGATTTTGTGATAATGGCATAGTAACTAATTCTTCTACGTGTTCACCGTATTCTTGTAATTCATCTTCTAACATCATATCCGCTTTTTCTTGTGACCAAGTATCACCTTTTGCTACACCTCTAGTTGAACCATAACCAATAGTCCAAACCCCTGCTGCACATTGATAGGCTTCTAACTTACACCCTTCAAACTTTTTAACTAAAGCTACACCCTCGTCTGATATATGCATATTAATAATCCCCCCAGATTTTTGTTTTCTTTCCACCGTGATATTCGACTGCGTGACCTTCTTGAATAAGTATTTTACAAATGTCTTGACCATCTTCTGTATATGGTATAGCTAATATTCTGCCATACTTGCCTTTTCCTAAAGACTTTATTTTAAAATTATTTACGCAAAGTTCTTCTAATCTTTTCTTTGCAGCCAAACCTAACTTCTTTTCAGCTAAATCACGAGTCCTTGACTCAGGTGTATCTATTCCTGCCAACCTGCAGCGTTGTTTATGCAGTTTTACATCAAAACCCAAGTCAAGGGTTACATCAACTGTATCACCATCAACTACACGATCTAGTATAGCATTATACACAAATGGCTCTACAGACATATTTATTCTTCTTTTTGTGAATTAGAAGCACCAAAATAAAATGATATAACAGCACTAGCTAACCCACCTAAATAACCAAGCACTAAATTTATCAATGCTTCACTATTTTGTTCTGGTGGTTGTAAAGTGACTAAAAATATGTACCCTAAAAAACCACCTAAAACAGCTAAACCCATAATCCTAGCTGTCCAATCTTTACTAAATCTACCTCTAGCGTCTTGTTTATCTTCAGTTTCTAATTTGAAAACATCAACATCAAGCTCTTTCATCCTTAACTCAAAATCTTTTTCAGCCTTTTTTAATTGTAGAAGTTGCTCAGGAGTTGCTTGTTGTATCGCAGCATCTATAGATTTAGGATCAGATTTACACCCTAAAGTTTCACATAAAACTTTAGTAGCCATACCACCTAAAGGTCCACCTAATGCAGAACCTAAACTAGGTGCTATGCTACCAACGACGTTCTTTAAAACACCTTTTAACATAAATAATATTGTATACCATTTATTTAGTTTATTTTAATCTTTCCTTTGATCATCACGATCAGCTTTTGCTATTTTATTACTGTCTATTAAATTAGGAACACCTAATATTGTTTTTATTAAAGTATCTTGTCTTATAATTTCATTATCTAAACTTCGCACCCTATCTATTAATGCCACTAAAATTCCGTGTTGTGAATCAAGTTTTGTACCTAATCGTTCTTCCATATTAGCTATAAGCTCAGCTTGTTTATCGTCTAAAGTATCAAGTTTAGTTTCCATACCGTCGATAATTCTGTTTATGAGTTTCCAGATAAAAAGACCCAAGCCGCCTGCTGCAGCTATGGGAAATCCAACCTCATTGATGAGTTGGACGAAAGTGTCCATTTATAAAATGAACTTATCAATACCTAAAGAAGCTGCAAAAGCAATATATAAACCTAAAATCATCTTTTCAAGTTTTTCAAACTTTTTGCTGCCTTCATCTAATCTTTTTTCGATATTACTATATCTCAATGCACATTCTTTTTCGTGCGATTCGATTTTAAGCATAGCCTCTTTTACGTTTGCCATTATTCTTTAAATAAAGATTTTAATTTATTCCACCATTGTGGTTTTCTTTTATAAATAACAGCTAAAACAATAACTGATATTACTACTAATGAGATAAATGTTTCCATATTTACTCCTTATGAACTTGGTGGGGTTGGAAAATCACCTAATGGTCTTACTGGTGGAGTAGCATCGTTATAAACATAAAGTGCTGCTAGTGCGTCTACATCACTTACAGCATCTATTTTATCTTTCATGCTAGAAGCTGTACTTCTTACATCTACTCTAAAATCTAACCAATCAGACGGTATGGCTTTTGAGCTTTCTGCATTCCTAACCACCATCCAATCACTAGGTTGTAATAAAGAATATGCTTGATCGTCAATAATTTTTTTGTGATTAGTTTTTAAGGTATCTAAATCTAAAGCAGTTGCAGTACCCCAAGAAGCAGTAACCGTATTATTGGCAAAAGTTAAAGTTTCGTCAGTATTTATATAATATTCTTTATCTTTAAAATTTGTACGGTCATATACAACTTCGTAAAGACCTACAGCTTCTAATTCAGAACTTGACCATACT
>TARA_A100001201_G_scaffold68520_2_pt1 | contig 14890 bp, 15 predicted proteins | sample TARA_A100001201 | Tara Oceans TARA_A100001201 (sample SAMEA2619872) | marine metagenome | biome: marine biome (ENVO:00000447); feature: surface water layer (ENVO:00002042); material: "saline water (ENVO:00002010), including plankton (ENVO:xxxxxxxx)" | depth 5 m | reverse complement strand
CTGGAATGAAGAAACAGAAGCAGTGGTGTACTCAAGAAATGCAAGTGCGCTTACACCGCCGGAAATGCTTTGGCGCAGTCCGTTGTTCAGCCCATTATTGAGGCTTGTCTGCAGTCTTACGCCCATGGTTCAAGCAACCCCAACTTTAGTGGAAACGGTAGGACTGCCACCACTCAAGCTAACTAAGCGAACTCGGACAAACTTCACCGGAGTGCCGCTCAGAGAGTAAATAGTAGTTCCGTTTGCTGTGATGGTCGTATCCTCGGCATCCTCGTCAAGGTTTGCAAAATTTGTGTCGTCTAAGCTGCCTTCAAAGCGTACGACTACATTTGTGCCAATACTGCTGACTGTCACTTGAAAAGTGAGATTAACTCCAGCCGTTTGGACTGATGAGGTGACTCCAGCGCTAGTAAGGCTGTCAAGAGTAGATACCTCAAAATCACTGCTAAGACCGAGTACCACGACAGCCTTCTATGAATGTGCCTTTTCAGTATAGGCATCCACCCTTGTCAAGACTCATGAGTTGTGGATTACGGTCCAGCTTTTGCTTTGCCATCAGCTTGCGAATTGCTGGTATTTCTGGGCAAGGCCGGTGTAGATGCCATGCATGGGATGGTCACGTTTGTCGCGACCGTCGTAGAGGTACAGCTCGGTGAGCCATTTGACTCGATTGGCCATAGCCTCTACGTCCTCCGCACCAGGCTTGGCGGCGATCATCGGGTCAGGGCGTTGCATCAAGAGCCAGCAGTGATTGCGTTGTTGAGAGGGGTGAGATCCTCAGTCGTCCAAAAGTCTTTGGCGACCATGATTTCTAGGTGGTCAACGTTGCGATCCACCGTGTCCTGCTCTTCAGTGGTGCGGCTGTCTTGAGCCATCAACGCATTGATCAGGTTCACGCTGTCCATCGCAGCGGAATAGTGTTGTGCGATTTCAGCTGCGGTTGGGGTGTCAGACATTTGCCTTGAGCTGTTCCACTTCGGATTTTAGCTCTTGAATTGCTTTGACAAGCATTGGAACCAGTTTCCCGTACGAAACCTCAAGGCGATCAGGATTCTCATCCATCACCAAACCCAAGTAGTCAGCATCAGCATTCTGTTGTGCAGATTGCAATTCTTGCGCGATGAAGCCTGCTTCGTACGTTCCATCCTTGCTGTTGCCATCACGGGTTTGCCATTGGAACTTAACGGGATTCAACTTGCTGATGAAGTCCAAACCTTCCGGCAGTTCCTGCACGTCGGTCTTGTCGCGTGCATCAGACAGGCTGCTGATGGTTTGAGTGTTGCAGCGAAGAGTTGAAATACTGCTGTTGCCTAACGTGATTTCGTTATCAACGGTTTGCGATGACGGCATCGCTGTGGCCCCGATAATAATGTTGTTATCTCCAGTAGTTAAACCGTCACTACTGTGATCAGCCGCCTGGTAACCGATGACGATATTGTTAATACCGTCGGTTATATCATTACCAGCGTATTCGCCTATACAAACATTTCGGTATCCAGTATTGATGCTATATCCAGCATACTGACCAATGTAAACTCCACCACCTGTAGTTCCAACACTGGATGTACCGTATCCTGCAAATGAACCTACGCAAACATTACCAGTACCTTGCGCACCGTAATAGCCAGAATTAGCTCCAATGTTTACGGTGCTGCCACCAGTACCGTAGCGTCCCGATTGTTGGCCCACACTAACGCAACTAGCGACGTTAGTTCCCGCATTGCCTCCAGAGTAATTTCCAATGTTTACATTATTGCTGCCTGTTGTGATGCTTTGACCGGATCGTGTACCGAAACCGATGTTGTAACTTCCCGTTGTGACGCCGAGTAGCGCCTTTTCACCCATAGCTACGTTACTGGCTCCAGTAGTACAGGAACTTAGAGCTTCATAACCTACACAACTATTGGCTTGACCAGTGGTAATTAACTGCCCTGCAGTGGCACCAACAGCAGTATTCCACCAAGCAGTACTATCGTTAAGCGCATTATAACCGAGGGCTGTATTGTACTGACCAGTTGTGTTGGCCTGTAGAGCCAGTGCACCAACTGCTGTATTTTGTGCGCCAGTCGTATTGTTATAAGCGCAGTCAGAACCTACGGCAACGTTGTAAATCGCAGTGGTGTTCTTGTTAAGAGCGCGGAAACCAAGGCCGGTATTTTCGTAGCCGGTAGTATTGTTGTATACAGAATTAACACCAACAGCAACATTTTTACTTCCTGTTGTGTTGTTATACAGAGCATTGGTACTAATCGCGACATTGTACTCGCCCGAAGTGTTTGTACGTAAAGTTGACCTACCGATAGCAATGTTGTCTCTACCGGTAGTGTTTAATGCGGCTTGATAACCAATGGCAACAACGTTGTAAGTCGTGCTAGTTGCAGAATCTGCGGCTTCGACACCAAGAGACGTGATGAAAGGAATAGCGCTATCAGTCCTGCCGGTTAAGCTTCCGCCGGCATCAGCAAGAGTGATGTTGCCATTAGTGGAGTTGTAGGTCAGGACTTGACCGTCAGACGCTCCTGATTGCAAGCCAGGGATGCGAAGGCTAGTGACATCGGAATTGCCAAGCGTAATCTCGTTAGAGACAGTTGCGGAGCTTGGTTGTGCAAATTGTCCGATGCAAGTTACGTTAGAGCCTGTCGTAAGAGTGTCGCCTGCATAACGACCGACACAAGTGTTGTCCTGCCCTGTTGTTACATCATTGCCAGCATGTTCGCCCAGGCACGTGTTCCTTCCCCCCGTAGTTATACGGAAGCCGGCTTTATTTCCCACTGCAACATTTGTACTGCCCGAAGTTGCATCAAGTGCAAACCATCCAATCGCAACGTTGTGGTTGCCAGTTGAGTTAGTACCTAGCGCGCCAAGTCCAACCGCGGTGCAATACGACCTATTTCCGCCAAAGGCGCCGGATCCTATGCCTACGTTGTATTCTCCAGTAGTTATGTCAGCGCCAGACTCTTCCCCCACAAATGTATTAGATCTGCCAGTCGTCAAATTTTCGAGGCATTCGTCTCCAATCGCCGTATTGGAGAACCCTGTTGTTTGAGAAGTAAGGGCTTCAAATCCAACAGCAACTGTACTTGAAGTAGTAGTGTTTGAAGCGAGTGCACTAGCGCCGATAGCAACATTATTAGACCCTGTCGTTGTACTTCTTCCAGCCCTTTTGCCTACTGCAACGTTGTTGCCTCCAGTCGTCGTACTACGAAGAGCATCTCCTCCAAAGGCAGAATTGTTGCCCGCTGTGGTGCTACTTTTTAAGGCTTGATTGCCAAACGCTACGTTTTCGTCACCAGTTGTGTTGGAAGTAAGAGCTTCATAACCAACAGACGTGTTGCTATGACCATCAGTGGTTTCTTCAAGAGCTTGATAACCAACAGCAGTGTTATAGCTAGCAGTAGTGTTTTTCTCTAGAGCTTGATAGCCAATGCCAACGTTTTTTGTGCCAGTGGTTGTGGAATTGCCAGACATGTATCCAGTAAACGTGTTACCGCTTGCAGAAGTGATTGCATTACCAGAAAGGCTTCCTATGCAAGTGTTTTGACCACCTGTGGCATTGTAACCAGCACCATTTCCAACAAATGTGCTGTCAGTACCGGTGGAATCTCGACCGGCGTCAGCTCCTACAAATACACCGCTATTGCCGGTTGTAATAGATTTTCCAGCATTTGTGCCCAAAGCAGTGTTGCTATAACCAGTGGTATTTGCATCGAGAGAGTTGTAGCCGACTGCTGTGTTACCAGAACCACTGGTATTAGCATTTAGTGCGTTATATCCAACAGCAGTGTTGTTATTATCAGTTCCATCGTCATTGGCAAGAGCGTTAGTCCCAAGGCCAATGCTTACGCCACTGTCATAAGTAACAGCATCAGACAGGTCGTTGATTGCAGACGCTCCACCCCCTGCATCTGCAAACTCAATGTCTCCGTTGCTTGAGTTGTAAGTCAGAACCTGACCATTAGACGCTCCAGACTGCAACCCTGGGATGCGAAGACTGGTTATGTTGGCATCACCCAATGTGATTTCATTGGAAACAGTTACTGCGCTTGCGGCTGCATTGTATCCAATAACGATGTTGTTAGTACCAGTTGTAACCTTATCACCAGCCTTATAACCACAAAAAGTGTTCTTTTGCCCGGTGGTAATGTCATGTCCTGCTTCGTTACCAAGTACTGCGTTGTAGTAACCAGTCGAGTAGCTTTGTCCGGCTTGGTAGCCAACTGAAACGTTATCAAACGCCGTAGCAGACCCAAACGTACCTCTGCCAGCTGATGTACCAATGCCAATGTTCCTGGGGTTGGCAGTATATTCTCCAGCGGTATAGCCAATGTAAATGTTATCACTCAGTGTGGTTATTTTAGAGCCCGCATAAGGACCAATGCCGATATTTGACGTTCCTCCGGTGACATCATTTAACGCATCTTTGCCGAGGGCTACATTGTTATTGTTCGTGCCATCATCATTAGCTAGCGCACCAGATCCAAGACCGATTGTTGCGCCCGAACTGTTGGTAACAGCATCAGACAGATCATTGATTTCAGACGCTCCACCGCCACCGCTACTCCCAACTTCAACAACCGTTCCACCATCCGTTTTGGTGAACACACCACCGTCAGTGGTGTTAATCGCGAGTTCGCCTACAACAAGATCTGAGGCACCAGGATCAGAGGTGCCGCGCTTCTGCTTAATAACGTTTGCCATCAGAACGTGCCGCCATCAAGCTCAAAGCTACTCGCAGTTCCGTTTTCTAGAAAGGTCACTAGATCAGACAGCGCCACTTGCTTCATTGTTCCCGCATCGTTTACCACCATGCGATCAGCTCCTGCAAGAGTGGTTGACGTTGCAGAAGTACCACCATCAATCACTGCTACCTCAGTAGAGGTCAATGCCGCAAGCGCAGTCGCCGCGCCCGTCTGTATCCCAGACAGTGTGCCTAAATCAGCGCTAAAAGCCTGAACATCGCTGCCAATTTCTAAACCGAGATTGGCGCGTGCCGCTGACGCAGTAGATGCTCCAGTGCCACCGTGTGCAACGCCAATATCAGTGCCGTTCCAAGTGCCTGTGGCGATGGTGCCTACAGACGTAAGGCTGGAGCCAGTAACACCAGAACCAAGAGTGCTACTACTAAGAACGCTGGTGCCATTGATCTTGAACTCTTTGCCAGAAGCGAGATCAATATGCTCGCTGGATGTCCAAGCGTCGGTGGAGTTGACCCAATTCCAAGTGTGGTCAGTGCTGCCCTTAAGGGTTAAACCTCCACCGTCGGCGGAAGAATCACTCGGACTGGCCGTGGAGCCCAGCTCGATGTTCTTGTCATCCACCGTCACCGTGGTGCTGTTTACGGTGGTGGTGACCCCGTCCACCACCAAATTTCCTGAAACCGTTAGGTTGTTGCTGAACGTGGTGTTGCCAGACAGCGTTGCACCGCTGAAATCACACGTTCCAGTGAACGTCTTGTTGCCTGAAATGGTCTGAGCCGTGTCGAGCGTCGTAAACGCTCCATCACCACCAATCGCAATGACACTTGAGCTGGTGCCGTCACCGTCATCACCTAAGCCGTAATACAGCTTGCGGTCTGAACTATTTTCGTTAAACGCCAGCTCAGAAGGCGCAAGCGTTGTAGGGGCTCCGGCACTGCCAGTGCTAGCACGCTTCTTAATGCGAATTGTGTTAGCCATCTAGAAATCGCCCCCTTTGACGATGGTGGAAATGGTCCAGGTGTCGTCTGCCTTAAACTCGCCAGAGGCTGAGTCGTAGTAGACGACGCTTTTGTCCACTTTAGCGGTTTGATTCACTATCAACCCGCTATCGCCAGCGTCACCTTTAGGCCCTTGAGGGCCAGTAGTCGTTGCAGTAACCGTCGTCGTTACTGGGTTCTGAACAACCGTTGACGATCCATCTTCCGTAACCGTGACGGTGTTGTTCGTCGTGGTGACGTTGACCGTTGTCATGGCGCGGTATATCCCTGGCTGACAGTTATCTTGCCTTCCAAGTAGTACTCACGATTGCCGTCTCCATCTTCCAGCAAGACGTCGTACTGAACAGCGTTTGGAAATGTCGCTGTCTGGGTGTCGGTCAGACTGATCGTGATCTTGCCGTCAGAGCGGTCCGTATACGCAATGCCAAAATCTGCGTACTTGGTGCGACGATCCGAGTCCCACGCTTGCGCATACGCCGTATAGCCAGTGAGATCAATGACAGCGTCATTGCTGTCCTTAAATTGCAGCAGCACCGAATAGTCTGCCCGCCGTTGGAGCGTGATGTTGTATGTCCCAGGTTGAACAGACATGGCACCTCCAGCCAAATGCAGTCTAGCTCTAGCTGCTAGCCATTAGGCCATGAGCACTTGCAAAGGCCAGTAATGAATTGACCTTCGCTTCAAGCTCACGACAATACTCAAGCAACTCTGCATTAGTCGGTGACGCAGCATCTGCAATCGTCATCGTCCCATTGGCGGTTGGCAACGTTCCAGAGGTTGCAGTTGCCGACAGATCAGCAACATGCGTGGACTGCACAGCAGCAGTCGCACCAAAGAAACCAATCGTGTTGCCGTTGAGTTCAAGCTGCGTTGTAATAGTGCCCGCAGTTTGAACCTTCAGACGCAAACGACCGTCTTCAGTCGTGTCGCTTGCATCAACAATGCTGCCCTCTACCGCTGCAAAATCAATTTCGTCGGGAGTCGAATTGTCGTTTTTGCCCCTGAAGAAAACAGTGCCCAACAGGTCATCATCTTGTCCTGCGCTTGACGCTCCACGGCGGTGAAACAGCGTGATGTCGCCACCAGAGGCTGAATCATCAGCACTGCATTCCAAGTTGAGTGCCGTGCCAGTCAGACTGGTGGTCAAATGCAGCGGATATGCAGGTGCTGCTTCACCAATGCCAATGCTGTCGCCAAGAACTCTGATGCGGGTCGCAACTGTTCCAGACGCAGAAGACATCAAGTCGAGGATGCCATCCTCCGATGCGTCTGTTGGATCGTTGATCTGGGCGACGATTTGCGCGTAGGCATGGGTGTTGCCGCCGCTGTCTTCACCGCGAAACTCAATGTTGCCAAGGTTGTCATTGGCAGCTGGTGATGCTGAGTTGCGATACAGCACCACATCAGGTGCAGTGTCTAAACCTGCATCGCTGTTCTCGATGATGACCTGATCAGTCGTGTCGGTACTGAACAGATGCAGCTGAGCTGCGGCCGTTCCAGTGCCAAGTTGAAAGCCAGATGTGGTGAACTTGCCGTTAAAACTTCCGTTGTTGCTGACCGCCACCTCGTTGGCGGCAGTCCGGTAGAAACCAGAGGAGCCGGTGTCACTCAGAAAACCAACAGCAGGTGCAGCCGCACTTCCATTTGGAAGCGTGCGAAACACTGTGCCGAACGTGATCGACTTGTTCTTGTCAACGTTGGCTGCTTCCGAGACATCAACAACAGGAATCAGATCACCCGTGGCAGGTGCTGACAGTGCAGTTAGATCTGAGATTTTGCGGTCAGCCATCAGGTTTTAATGATGTAAATCAATGCGATGTTTCGCGGACGAGTCTCCGTTCCGCCGGTTGAGGCGATCGTAATGCCAGTTGTTGATGTTCCTGTGTTTACGGATTGCGTTGATGCGACAAAAGCGCCTGAAACGCCACCGTCAGAAACAGTTCTAGATGATGCACGCGTTTCTGAGTGAAAGTGACCAGGGTCAGTCAGCGTGTGAGTGTGTGACGCAAACGCTGCAGCCTGTGCAGACAGCAACGTACGACCAGAGTCAGTGCCCTTGCTGTTGTCGAAACCACGAATAAACTCACCTCGCAGATCAGGAACGTTCGCCCCACAAACTGCAGCAAGCGCTGAATAGCCAGACGTTGACTGACCGTTGCACTCCAGCCAACCGTCAGGGATGGTCGCGTTCGGATAAGCGATAATCTCGCCTACGATTCGACCGCCAATCGAAGCCCATGCACTGTTGGCATAACCTTCAAAACTTGCAGTTGTGCTGTTGTACCTGATGTCTCCATTCGTAGGAGAAGCGGGACGCTGTGCTGTCGTTCCAGAAGGCAGCTGCAGTGCGCTTGTGCTGTTGATGACGACATCACCCGTAAATGTCGGGCTTGCAGCTAGCGCTAGTCCAAGGTTTGCCGTTCCAATGCCACCAACAGCAGAAACGTTGGTATAGCCGTCGTTTGCAGCGTTTCTAATCTTTAACGTGTCATCGCCTTCATCGACGTACCACTGGTGCGCGAACGTGGTAGCCGGGTCAGTTGAATTGCTGTTATTCGACGCAATGGCCGCCAAAGCATTGTTCAAATCCGCTCTGACGGCTGCGCCAGAGGCGTTAGCAATGACGTAATCGTGGGTTGCCATGCTTAGGTCTCTAAGGTGCCGTAGCCGACCGCTTGATACTGGAAATCACGATTGATAACAACGTTGCTGCTGTTCTTAAACGTGATCGTGAAACCAGTGCCGGAAACGGAAGTCACCTCATAGTAATCCCCTGACGCAAGATTGGAAGCCGTGATACCAAGGCTCGGCGCTTGATAGAACGCATTGGTAAACGTCACAGACTTTGCAGTAAAGCCCGACGAGATGGTTGCACTGCTTTCTGTACGAGACTCCAGCTGCATCGTGAAACCAAGCTCATCAACAATCGGCGTTTGGTCCGTGTGATCAGATGTCAGCTCGCACTTGAACTGGAACTGCCTTCCAGTAAAGCGGCCTGACTCCATCGGAATCCATTCGCCAAAGTCGATGTCGGACTCCATCTGGATTTTGTCCGTTCCATCCTCCAGTAAGAAGAAGTCGTCGTTTTCAAGCAGCAGCTCTTCATCCGTAGTCGCTTGATCACTGGTGCGGAAGTAAAGCTCAGCAGACGTGTCGTCTGGAATATCACCGTCAAAATCAGACCAACGGTCAAGCAGTTCTATCCGGTCGTCGATTGCGTCTTTTGGATAAAGGCCGCGAGTCGTCAGCTTCCGCGTAAACAGAACGCTGAACTTGCCTCCAAGGTCCAGAACGTTATTGAAGAAGTACTCGCCAGACGAAAGGCGCGTACCAATAAAATCCATAGTGTCGAGTTCATCTAAATCACCAATATCGTCAAAAGTCTCGTCTCCATCGAGAACTAGACCGTCGTAATCGGTGTTGTAGAAAACGCCAACCTTGTCACCCTGGAATGGTGGCGAGTCTTGATCCTCACGACGAACTTGAATGTTTAAGCGAGGGATAGGGTTCGGCAGATCAATAACAGCACTTGATGCTGTTGCGCTTCGCTGTCCAGCCTCGTCTTCAAACTTGATTAGATACTCACCTTCAATCAAAGGCAGCATCGCAAAGTTGGTCTGTGCTTTTACGTTGCGCAGAAGTGTGCTATTTGGCCACTCACCCGTTCCATCGAGCTGTGGGGCGTGACGAATGATCGCCAAGAAGTTAGTGGTGTTCAGGCCGGTTGGAGGGATCTTCCACCGCAAAATCGCTTGATCACCTTCAATCGCTTGGATCGTTACATCCGTAGGCGATGGAGGAAGCAGAACAGCATCAGGATCCTCAGGGTCAAGGTCTGAGACCGGCACGACACCATTGACATCAATCCAAGCGGATTTTTTGCTAACAGGAGGAGCACCAACCGATCGAATCTGAAATGTCAGATCCAGACCTTCATCTAATCCGTCAACCTCAAAGATCGTGTTTGTCGTTTCGGCAGTGACGTAGTTGCCTTGGCCGACTTTGAATCGAATCTCGAATCCAAATGTTGCACCATCCGCGCCACGGCTCCATGAGGCGACCAAGCGATTGACGACTGTCTGGCCAATCGTAATCTCCATAAACGTCAGCTTGAGGTTTATGGGTTTGGCCGGCGCTTCGTTAAACAACGAGACATCGTCATAGACAAGGTCGTCGCCAGAATCTGCAGTGGCATAAATGCTGTCGTTGTGCTGGACACCGACAACCGCATACTGGCCATCGCCGTTATCGGCGACTGAAAGACACCGGAACTTCTGATGCTCAACGCTGTTGGTTTGGATTGACCAAATCGATTGCGCTAACGGAGCAGAGCTAAACGACGAGGTGCTTATGACTTTGCCGGATACGCTGCTGATTGACTTGGTTTCGACCGTTCCATCAGCAAGCGTGCAGGTCAACCTTGGGTTCTCACCAGCAGGCAATGTGATGTCTTCGTCAACCGTGATTGCTGAGGCAGTTGCACTGCTAACACGACCAGCAAGTCGCACCGATTGGCGCATCTCGTCTGACACCGCAAAGACTTGCCCAGGCAGAACAACAGCACCTTGCAAGCCCGTCACGAAGGTGACAGTCTCGCCGTCAAGCTCTTCTGAAGCCAGCATCCACCGGCCAAGACGTTGTGCTTGGTACTTAGACGTTGCGCCAATAGCGACAACCTCTTTCTCCTGATACCCGTACTTTGTGATTAAGGCTGGATCTTCAATGCAAACATAATTTGACTTGTAGAGGTTGTCTGGGTCGTTGTATCGAACACGGATCTTTGTGCTTCGGGTTTTTAGCGACGTGCCGGAGTAATTAAACGCTCCGTCAATAACATTGCTGTTGCTATATAGGTGAACTGGCGTGACATCGCTGCCGTCCAAATTGCCATGATCAGCGGTCGCTTGGATCGTGTTTGCTTGCCAGTACAGCATTCCACGAAAGACACTCGCGAGATCCTGCAAAACGTTGAATGCTTCAGCACGCGCTCCAACGACCGTGTTGCACGCAAACCGTGGCTCGATGCTGCCATCTGGATTGGTGACGAGTTGGTTGGAGTACTGAGCCAACGGGTAAAGATCAACCCAGCTCAGGTTGGAGGCTTGAACAAAGTCACCCGCGCCATACCGACTGTTGGTGAGCATGTCGTACCAGCAGCAGACAGGACATGTTGTCCAAGCCGGAACAAGACTGCCGTCAAACGATCCATTGAATGCCAAGCTGCCGTCTTCTCTAACTGTGGCGTTAGAAGGAACCTGAACGATTCGACCACGCAGCTTGTAAGCACGGGTGGGGACGCTGCTGAACTGTCTTGTCGACAATGACAGGCCAGCCAGTGCTGAATATGCGTAAGGAGTTCGGACAGACTGAATTTCTGTTATCGCTTCCCAGACAAGCTGATTAGCTCGTCCGTTTTGCAGAGACGTGTCTTTAGGAACGTCTTTAAAGTTGCCAAACTTGACCTCAAAGTGGTCCTCTCCAAGATTTACCTTGTCGACCTCAATGTTCCAAGGGCCTACCGTATCGGCCAACGATATAACTGGTGTCTGAAACTGATAGCCGTTTAGAGCTACGCCAGTAATCGTCTGATCAAACTTTTTGACAAATCCAGTCCCAGAGCCAATGGCTTGAACGCTGACAATCACACGGAGACTGCCATTGAAAAGCTGTCCTTTTGCAAGACCTTCTACAGCGGTAGAAAGCAAACGCGGGATTGTGAACAGCAGTCGGAACGAGTCAACTTCTAGATCTGTGATCTGCCTAATCAGCTTGCCAGGGCCGTAATCACGGTCAATAACTGAGTTCTCTGAATTGAGTGTTTCGCTGTAGTTTTTCCCGATTTCTTGGCCGACGTTGGTTATTGTTGACGCGCTTTCTCCAGCCTGAGGCAAGAACCCTTGAGTTCTGCCGCCCAACTGAAAGCTGTGAGAAACATCTTGAGAGGGAAAGTTGGATGTGTCACCTGTCTGTATTGGCGTTTCATCCAGATAAACCCCTTTCTTGTTGCCGACAATGCCCTCGATCGGACCCTCGCAAAGAAGGTCAACAAGCTTGATAACAGAGGTGGAGTTAAGGGCCATTTATCTATGTGTTGATAGGGGCGTTCCAGTAATCGCCTATCCTAAATAGCCTGTAACCATTATTCCGAATCGTCAGATTGCAACTGCTGTCACATCCAGCGTCAATAATTCGCACCTTTGTGTTTATGCCGTCGGCATCATCAACTTCAGGGTACTTTATGTACTGCATGAATCTGTAAACCTGACCCTTCTTGAGTAGTCCTTGAACAGTTGTGCGGACTCTGGCCACTTCAATGTCAGGCCCGCTAACAGACGCGGACAAGCTCACCTCAAAGGTGATAAAACCATCGACAAGAGTTGTGCCTGGGCCACTGACAAACTCAAACAAGCCATCATTCAACTCAAAAAACACCATGTAGTTGTTGCGCCTTGACTCTCCACTTGCATAGTCAACATCTTGAAGCGAGACGGAGTTGCCCTCTCCTGGCGTAAGGGTTTTGGTTGTACTGCTTTGAATGCCACCTCGTACGCCGTTTTCGTCCCAAATCCGGTATCTAAATCCTTGCGCGTAAGTTAGACCATTGATTGTTTCGCCACCAACTAAAACAGTGCTTGGGCCAGGATTCCTGATTGACGCCTTCAACGGGTCAGACTCGTCTGCGACTTCAACTCGCGCTGAAAGCAGGTGGCTGCCTGCAAGCACCTCGCCATACACAACAGGAATTGTTGCTCCAACACCGACAGTATTTGTAGCTCCTGTGTACATATAAGACTGCCGACCGTTTGAGCCTCGAACAACTGACTGAGGTCCATCCGTTGCGCCTGACTCTCCACTGCCGCGTATTTGAGGCCCCCTAGGGTTATCAATAGTCGGTTGCGGTGAAAGCATCTGGGAAACACCGCCAAGAATCAAGCTTGCACCAACAGCAGACAATGCGGTGCCAACGGTTGTGAGAGTCCCAGCCAAACCAGATACTGCGGCCAAGCCAGAAAACGTTCCAGTAGTTGCGCCCGTGATAAGCCCTGTTGTGCCAAACAATCCAGCGCCAGGAAGCAAGAACGAGGCAGCAACTAAACCAACACCAATCAAAATCTGACTGGTACTTCCACCACTACCTGCGATAACAGGCGTAAGAATTAAGTCATTGCTACCAAAAGGAAGCCGTAAGTCTGCGTAGTCAAGGTCTATTCCTGCTTGGATCAGGCGATAACCAACGCCATGCTCGTGAGCGTACACCAACTCTTTCTGCAGCTCAGGTGAGTTGATGCACAGCAGCTTGATCGCATCTGCGGGTGTGCGCAAGTTGTGATAAGTGTGCTCGGCGCCATACCGCTCACCCAGATCACCCAGCAGTCGGACGACCTGCTGCATAGCGGAACACTGCTGCAATCCTATCGACATAGTACCGCCGTAACGGCTCAATCGCACTTAACGAGTCCTGCCGCTGGTGCAGAATCAATTCATTAGGCAACAGAATTGCAGCGTGCATCGGCGTTCGCGTTTGCAATCGCATGATCAAAATGTCGCCAGGCTTGCGTCGCTCTAAACCCACTTGCTCAAATCCAATCGCTTCAGCCTGTTGCAGAAAAATGCTGTCGCAGATCTCAAGATCCTCAGGGCGTGCAAATTCAGGCAGCTCAATGCCCTGAAGGAAAAACCAGTCCCGTACCAACGAAAAACAATCATTAACGCCGTATTCCCACTCTCGGCCTAAGAGGGATTGATAGTTGACCATTTCTGCTCCGGAATAGACCAGACATGCCATGGCAACTTAGTGCCACTGCAAGAATGCTTGTCAACAGAGCTTGCCGCTCCGCCCATTGGATGCGAATGAACGATTGCCTCAACTGTGCCGTACAAAGCCGCTACCGCGTAGTCGCGTGGATCAATCACAAAATCCTGCTCAGGATTTTCAGCAATGTTCCGGCAAGGCCAGTAGTGACCATCGACAACAACACCACAAGCCTCACGAGGCGCATGTTCTAAAGCATGACGCTCAGCGTCACATCTGAAGTCTTGCACCTGGAAATCCTCCAAACGGAAGCTTGCCTGTCGGGAACCGCTTCGCACAGCTGTTGTAACGCTTGGCGCATTGATCGTTGGCGAGAATTGTGGGCTCGTCATCCAAATCAAAGTACGCCGTACCCTTGTAGCCGCATTCAGTGCCTTTGTATTTCCAAGGGCAGTGCTCCAACACTTGACGACGTGGCAAACCAAGATTCGTAAGATCCAACTTGCTCGTCAACTCAAACTCAACCACCTGAGGGTTTTCGTTTGCCACTCTGTCGATATACCAGATCTCATCCTCAAACTTCGCAGTTGCATCTGCAGTCGCATTGCCGCTAGAAAAGTTAGCAGCATCCAAAAACTTCTTGCATGTCCTGATTCGCGTGACCTTTGCTTGTAGAGGGTTGTAAAGCACAAGCAATGCTGAAATAGCGTTGTTTGCGTTTGCAATTTTCATCGAGGGCCTGGGCAATGCGCCTTTTGCCGTTACTTCAAACCCATCCACCTCGATCGGGTAGGCGGTGTATTCGATGCCGTTGAACTGGATATTGGCGGTTAACTCATTCGTTCCAGCGTGGTAGTAATACGTCTGGTCGACACCGTTAACAGCCTCAGTCAACTGGAGCTGAAACAACTCAATGATTGCCGAGGGCTCAAGTGACTGCAGCTGTTCTTGAATTGACTGTGGAACCGTCATGCCTCAAACACCTGCTCAAATGTTGCTTGGATCGTGAACCTTAACGGCACATCTAGAGTCTTATCCCATTGCCGACAAATCCACTTATAAGTACTGGTGTCATCTGGTGGCGACCAGTCAAAGGCTTCAACGCCACCACGGGCCTCTAGAAAATCCTCAATCGTATTAGCGTCAGTAGACGTTAGATACTCCCACTTGAGGCTCCACGTTTTGGGGTCTTGATTCAAGCCAAAAGTTGTACGTTGAGAGTAACCAGAACCAAACTGCGCAATCCTCACGTTTGGCTTTGCTTTTTTCGATGCGCTGTAGTCCGGTGAAACGTCAGGGAAAGTAGCCATTAGCTCAGGAGCCCTCCAGGACGTTTCTGCTTGACCAACTCCGCCTGGACAGCTGTGCCAATTGCTTGGCCTAACGCCTTAGCGTTTGGTTGATCGCCTTGAACGCTAGAGCCAGAAGCGTCAACGTTCACC
>TARA_A100001201_G_scaffold31974_2_pt1 | contig 15001 bp, 13 predicted proteins | sample TARA_A100001201 | Tara Oceans TARA_A100001201 (sample SAMEA2619872) | marine metagenome | biome: marine biome (ENVO:00000447); feature: surface water layer (ENVO:00002042); material: "saline water (ENVO:00002010), including plankton (ENVO:xxxxxxxx)" | depth 5 m | reverse complement strand
GTTTAATTATGTTAAGAACCATGCTAAATGATGCTGGTTGCGACGGAGATAACACTTACACTAACAGCAGGTTAGAAGACTTGCTTATTACTAGTGCATACTTTCTACCTGTCGATATTAATTTCAATAGTGATTATGTTGTTGATGTTGGTGCTTATACCATAACACCAAGCCCAGATGATCAGAGCGATGGAAAAGATTTTATATCATTCATGGTACTAAAAGCAGCTTGTATGGCAGATGAGGGTGCATTTAGAAATGCTGCTCTACTTCAAGGTATATCAGCCAGATTGGGCCCAGCTTCGCTTCAGACAGGTGGATATGGAGGTCAGTTAGCTGTTTTATTAAATGAAGGCCCATGTAAGGCTTATGAAACTTATAAGTACGAGTACAACTTCAGCTATGAAGGAGGCAAGATTATTCGTGCAGTTATGAGTCCATTTGCATCTAACGACTTTATACCGACAGACGATTCTGGTGAACGAATACGATATTCAGAAAATGATTCAAGACTTTAATTTAGGAGACATATAAAATGTCAGATATATTATCACAACCAAAAGGTGCTGGCACAGAACATAAAGAAGGTACAATCCTTGTTAATGGGCCTGAAGGTGCTGGCACTGGTGTTCTTGGCGATAACTACACTATTGATACTTATGTTAGCAACCTTCCAGCCACTGGAACAGTTATTGCTAAATATACAGACAGATTTGATTTTGGAGGAGTCTAATAATGCCTAGCAGTAATTTTGCAACAGGTAGCAAGAACAATGTCGGCACTTCTGCTGCTGCAATTGGAACTGCTAGTGAAGTTGCTAAGAAGGGAATCCAAATTGTATCAGATCCCAATAATACTGTCGTTGTATACATTGGCGATGATACTGTGACCGCAGGTAGTTCTGCACCAACGACTGATGGCTACCCACTTCAAGCTGGAGACACTGTCGTTATTCCTGTATTTCATCCAAGTGAAGTTTATGCCGTAACAGCTAGCTCTACAGCTACTATTCATTTTATGTTAATTTAGGAATTAAGCAATGGAACTCATTGTGAAGATAAATTCAAATCCGGGAGATCTTTCGTATCAAGATGGAGATGTCGTTCAGACATTTTCTAATAAGGAGATACAATTTTCTCACGCACAAAACATATGTAATGTTAATAATTTCCCTCTAGATCCAGTTACCGGTCTCAGGGCGAATAATTCTTTATTAATGAAGTTCTTTGAGAAAACAAGACTATATAAATTTGAAAGAGTTAATTCAAATGAGGTCGTCAGGACAAATCTACTTACTAATTCTCAAGATATTTTAAGCACAAATGCAAACGCTGATGGAGAGAGGATTGATGCTTATCAGTACTTGTCAAGGAGATTAAAGAATCCTAAGCATAAAATCTTTGGTTCTTCCGGAAGAGAAATATGGTATGGAAAATCAATATCATCTGAAGAAGTTGATATAGATGCTATTTGGAATGATATAGAAACTGACACTTCCAATTTAAAATCTGACCATCTTCAGTGGGGTTTCACAGAGCTCGAAAAGAGTCACTTTGTTTGTATCAACACTTCAGGTAGGAGATATGAGGGTGAATCATTTACTAGAGTTGAATTATCTGGAGACACGGTACGTACCAGATCTTTGCCTGCTGTAGAAGATGCCCCTGAAGTTATTCCAGAAGACTATTCTCCGGTAATTTTAGCAAAGAGGAAGTGGTTTGTCCCTTACTGGGATCTAACAACTGAACTTGGGAGTTCTGTAGAGGAGTTAAGAAATCCAGATTATACGTGTGACTGCAGAAAAGCAATGGACGAGAGAGAGCATATTGATATTTTAACTTTTGATAAGGTTGCAGAAGGTATAATATAATGGCAACAGTAACAAAATCAATAGGGACGAACTCCAGAGATTATAGCACAATATCTGCGTGGGAAGCTGATTTAGCTAACTCCGCCATCTATAGCTCTGGAGATGAAGCTGTTGGTGAATGTTATAATGATTCTACTTTTGATGAAGCATTTAACATAGATGATACTGGTCCGGCATTTGGACTTTCTTCTATAACTTTGAAGGCTAATTCCTCTGACAAACATGACGGAACTCCTGATTCTGGAGTCAAGATTACGTATAGCGGATCGTTTTCTGAGTATTCGCCAGTATTTAAAGTTTCTTATACCCAAGCAACATACGGTAGTAATTTAGTCAAAATAGAAGATCTTGAGTTTGCAGATATTACTATATCTACCGATACAAATGTTGCGGTAATCGGACTTGGGGTAAATTGCACTATAATGTCTAGGTGTCTCATTAACAATATAGTTCATGCTGGAGCAGGAAATAGGACATTTTATGTTTTTGGGGGTGAAGGCCAAAACGGGTCAACTATACAGAATACAATGATATTTAACTGTGGTAAGACAGCTACCGGCTCTAGTTCAATTGGTAGGGTGCAGGCTCTCAACTCTAACTCGGCTGCTGTCTACAAAAATTTGACCATACACAGCATGTATGATAATACTCCTACTGCAGCTTCTTATGGGGGATTTAAAGGAACCTATACGAACACAATAATAACTGGATGTGATTTTGATTTTAGATCACAGACAGGCAGTTCCAGTAATTATAATTTATCTAGTGACTCAACTGCTTTTGGTGCTAACTCTAGGACAAATATATCTACTCATAGAATTTATGTTTCAACAACAAAAGGCTCAGAAGATTTGCACTTGAAAGATGGTTCACCCGCACTTAGAAAGGGCCAAAATATAGGAACATCAAATGATGTCCAAAAAGATATAGACGGAGTAGATAGAGATACGAGTGGATCTGTTGATTGGGATATCGGCGCTCATCAATGTGGTAGTTGCTCTATATCACTCCAGAATAAGGCTTTAATAGGTAAAATGAAATTAAATTCTACTGGTCTTGGTTCATTTAGTATAACTGGAGATTAATATGTCAACAAATCCGTTCTCAGGTATCATTACTAATGACTTCAAGAATCTTTTTAGCAATGCTATAAAAGCATTATTGGAAGATGCTGCTTTAACTGTTGCGTGCACATTATATTTCGGTGTTACAAAGTATGAGGATTGTAGTAATTGTATATATGATCCGATTGGTAGAAAGTCTTCTAATAGATTTCTAACAGGAGGACCAGTCCCATTTAGAAATGGTGCAGTATGTCCAGTATGTTCAGGAAATGGCAAAAAGCCAGTTATCAGCAGTGAGAATTTAAACTTAGCGGTTATTTACAACTATAGAGATTTTCTTGGAGTAGAAACCCCTGTTAATGTACCCAATGGAGTAATCCAAACTATTGCTAAAAAAGAAATAACTCCGAAGCTTTATAGGGCAAAAGAGTTACAGCCTTCTACAGCCATTAAGAATTATGCTGATGCTAGGTTTGAAAGAATATCAGATCCACAGCCTGTTGGTTTTGGAAACGATGATTTTGTATTTTGTAATTGGAAAAGAATTAAATAATGTCACTTAATTTCAGAATACAACTTGAAAAGGGTTTTGCCGCAAAGTTCAAGAAAGATGTTGAAAGGGAAATAAGAAACACTATCTTAAAAGGCTTACCAAGAGTAATATCAGCTATAGAGAAGCAGATTCAAACATTGGTTGTTTTGAAATTAGAAGCAGCTCCTGAATATCAATCTCTTGCTGGTGGAGTTTTGAGACATCAATTTGGTCTTATTGATGGCGGTGCAAGAATAGCAAACATAGTTCAGGCTTTTGCTAGAGAAATAAAAGTTACTTTTGTTCCGGGTTTAGGAAAGTTTGGTGGTATTCAGATAGGTATATTAGAAGAATCATACTCGGGCGTTTTATCTTTGTCTGAAGCGGTTTTTGTAACAGAAAAAGGTAAACCTTTAGAATGGCTAAGATGGCTATTACAAGAAGGTGGAAATAGGATTGTTATTGGATATTTATTTAGAGAGGGTTCTCCAAGAAGAAGTAGAACTGGAAATGGTATTATGATAGAGAGGCAGGGTCAAGCTTGGTCAGTACCTCCTCAGTTTCAAGGAACAGAAAATGACAACTTTGCAACACGAGCCCTTGAAAACATAGAAGATGATATTGAAGTAATAGTAAGAAGAGAATTAGCAAGGATAATATAATATGACAGTAGAACCTTACACAAATTTTTCTAAAGTCTCAAACATTGGAGATACCTTATTTACTTCTGAATTAGAATCTAATTTAAAATGGTATATGGATTGGGGGCTTTTAGGTATTGGGGGCTGGAGTGATGTAACCAGACCAACATCTGGAGCTTTTGGTGGCGATTTTAGTGATTTGAGGCCAGTTCAAGATCCAGCATATAATAACGGAGAAGTCTGGGAATCAGCAAGAAAAGACTGGGTTTGGGAGACAGGAACTTTATATACAGATCAATCAGTAGACTATTCGGGAGTACAGATTTCCGGAGTCTATGTTAATGGTACATTATATGGCACTGGAGATGCTACCTACGGACATCATTATGATTTTCCAAATGGTAGGGTTGTTTTTGATAGTGCAATAAATACAACTGATACAGTTGAATTAGAATACAGCTACAGGAATGTTCAGACTTATATTGCGGATCAAGCCCCTTGGTGGGATGAACTTCAGTATGATTCTTTACGAGTCGATGATTCTAGCTACAATGTAGCTGGGTCTGGATCTTGGGGTATTTTAGCGAACCACAGGGTTCAGATGCCCGCAATTGTAATAGAAGCAGTTCCAAGAAGAAGGTTTACTCCTTATCAGATGGGTGACACGTCTCAATTTGTTAGACAAGATGTTTTGTTCCATATCGTCGCCGAATCTAGATGGTGGAGGAACCAGCTTGTTGATATTGTTTCTTTGCAAAAAGATGAGCAGGTATGGCTATATAATAGCAATACTGTAGCTTCTAGCGGGGCGTTCCCCTTAGATTACAGGGGAATGACCGTCGCTAACCCAAATAACTATGACGACATCGTAACAGATGAAGACTATAGGTATTTGTTAGCTAGAATGGTGGATATGAATGTGACCGAGATGCAAAGTTACAATTCTAGACTCCATGAAGCAACTATTAGGGCCACTTTTGAGGTCGTAATAGATTAAATTGGTGTATATTAGACTAGATACGGTATCTAACTATATTTTTTCAGGAGAAGTTTAATGGCAAATAATAGAGTATATTACGCTATTCAGCAAGTAACCTTCGGAAAGGACTCTGGCGGCGCTGGTGGTACACGTACTGCTGCTCACGGTGTTCAGTCCATCGGTATTACTACAAACTTTAACCTAGAACAAGTATTCGAGCTCGGTCAAATTTCCATTTACGAAAACGTAGAAGGAACACCAGACGTTGAAGTAACTATGTCTAAAGTTTTAGATGGTTACATTCCACTTTATTGTTTGGCTACTTCAGACCAGTCAAACGGACCCGCTTTGACCAATAGGGTTGATTCAGATGTTAAGGCATTTGTTCAACTCGGAATTTGGGATGAAGCAAAGCAATCAGCAGGGGAAGATAGTTCTACTGCTGGCTCATGGGTGGAAATGTCTGGCCTTGTTGTTTCTTCTGTTGGTTATAATTTCCCACTTGATGATAACTTCTCTGAAGATATCACACTTGTTGGTAATTATAAAGTATGGAAGTCTGGAACAGCTACAAATACAGTTTCTACAGACTGTGGTGTTTCTTATTATCCGAATGGTGCAGCTGGTGCATTTGGCGGTAATAATGATGCTCCAATTGGCGATGGTGGTGTTAACAGACGTGAAAACATTCAGTTTGCTAAGACAGAGTCCAATACTAATCAGGCCGACTATACTATTCTTCCAGAAGATATTCCGGGAGTTGGTACTTCAGGTCAAATTGGTACAGCTCACGTCTCTTCGATCACGGTTTCTACAGATGTTTCTCGTGAGGACATCTTTGAATTGGGTGCCAAACTGCCTTATGCCAAGACAGTTACATTCCCAGTTGAAGTTACTTGTGATATCGAAGTTACTACTGCTAGTGGTGACTTAGTTAACGCTCTGGATGATTGTACTAGCGATTCTGCATGTAATTCAAAATCTAATCTCAATGAGAGAAGAATTCGTATTGCAACTTGTGAAGGTTTAAGAATTTGGATGGGTCAGAAGAATAAGCTATCTTCCGTTTCATACGGTGGTGGTGATGCTGGTGGTGGAAACGCCACTGTGACTTATTCCTATTCTAACTTTAATGACTTTACTGTTATGCATAGTGGAGACATTAGTGGAAACGGTGGTGCCGCCAATGGTTCAACATGGTGGGACGCTCGTAACAGTTACGTCGGAACAGGCGTATACTATTAATGATAATGCATTGGGGTTGCAGAGATGTAACCCCTTTGCTTTATTTATGTCGGTAGCGATAGCGATAGCCCAAGTAAAGACGCGCGAGATGGGCAAGTGAGGTTGCTGACTCTCTTATATTGGATTTTTTATGGATTTGATAGAATATTTAGCCAAAACTAGTATCCTAACCGCTAATATAGTAATAGGGACTTCGTTTATAATATTCTTTTCTTTAAAAATGCTTTTGAAGTATACTGATATAGGAACAGAGAAGAAAAAAGAAAAGGATAAGTCAGACAGGATATTTAACAGTAAGTCTGAAGAAATAAACAAAGAAGATATAGGATTTATTTATAAGAAGCCTAAGATAGAGACTTCTTTTGGAGATAGAAGGATAGGGGAAATTGATGATAACCCCACACAGACCTAACAGGATGTCTGGCTATAGGCAGCAGATAGTGAATGCTGACTCTATGCCTCAATCAAGACCTATTCATCATGTCTCTAAAAATGCGGAAGATTCTATTCCCGCTATTGATGATTCTATTAGTAAGATCGAAGAAACTACTCCTAATATATCAGCAGAAGAAAACTGGTCATATGATGGAAAACAGATACAATCTTTTAATTCAGGAAGGTGTGATTTTTTTGTAATGGCTGATAAAGATAATATTAAACAGAGAGCTGTAGGCGTAGATATTGGAACTGGTTTTATTTCTTGTGCTGAGCATGAGGAAGGAAACAAAAAATTCCGCAAGGTCAGAGACGCTTTTTTCAAATTAAATCCTTCAAAATTTTTAGAAGGTTCTGCCGATCAATTTGGTGAGAGTATGCTAAAAAATGCAGGAGCACACTATGTAAAAGTAGATGGTCAGCTATATGTGCTTGGAGATGATGCATTTAAGTTTGCAAGTCTATTTCATCAAGAGTGTTTGCGACCAATGTCTCAGGGTGTTTTGAATCCAAGAGAACCAGTTTCAAATCTTATGGTAGCAGAACTAATAAAGGCTGTAGCAGGAAAACCTAAAGCAAAGAATGATGTTTTGTACTATTGTGTTCCGGCGGAGCCTATTGATGCTGACTTCGATGTTGAGTACCATAAGCAGATTCTTCATGGCGTTTTTGAAGAGGTTGGATACAAGAATATAAATGTAATGACAGAAGGGTTAGCAGTAGTTTATTCGGAACTAGCAGAAACACAGTATACAGGTATCGGTATGAGTTTTGGTGCTGGTATGTGCAATATTGTTTACTCATTTATGGGAATCCCGGTATTTGCATTTTCTCTAAGTAGAGGTGGGGATTGGATCGACTCTCATGCTGCAAAACATACAGACGAGACACACAACGTAATTACTTCTATTAAAGAAAAAGGAGACTTCAGTCTCTATGATTCTACTAACGGAATACAGAAAGCTATATCAATATATTATGATGCCTTGCTCACGTATGTTGTAGAAAAGTTTAAGGAATTATATGCAAATACGCCCAAGAAAAAGCTCCCAAATGTCATGATGGAACTTCCTATCGTTATTGCCGGAGGAACATCTTTGATGCAAGGGTTTGTTGAGAGATTGAGAGAACTAACAGCCGAAGATTTTCCAGTACCAATATCAGAAATTAGACATGCCGAAGAGCCTTTATTTGCGGTTTCCAATGGTCTCTATGAGGCAGCAAAGCTGTCATTAAAATAATATGCTTGACCATGAGAAATCTGCAGCAGTTGAAAAACTTTTATCAGGAGTCTTCTTTTTTAGATTTCATGGGCAGATATATAAAATAGTAAGCCCAACGCCAGAGAAAAGAACTCTTGCTGAATTTCTTGCTAGAGAAGCTAGACAAGACTTAAACTACAATCAACTTATTACAAAAGAGCAGCTTAAACAAGTTCTTGATCAACGTGGTATTTGGACTTCTAATGACGATAAAAAGTTGGAAGCAGCTGAGGAAACAATAGAAGAAATACAAATATCTATATTTAAAAATTTCTTTAATACAAAAGCCAAGCAATCCCTTAAAAGAAGAATAGCAGGTGTTAGAAAGTCTATCGCGCAAGCAATTCAAAAGAAATCATCTACTGACCATGTTACATTAGAGTCTTATACAGATTTTGTTAGAGATAGGTTTGCAGTAGCTGTTTCTATATTTGATTTAAATGGTAATCAGCAATATAGCGCCGAAAACTTTTTTGACCAAGACTGTGGCTTGTTAGATGTGGCATATGACAAATGGATAGAAGAATATTCTGTTATACCACATTTGAGAGAAATATCGAGAACAAACCCTTGGAAGAGTTACTGGGATTCCGACAAAGGAACGGGCATATTTAATGTTTCCGCGTCCCACTTAAATATTTTCCAAAGAAATGTTATCTTGTACTGTAAAATGTATGACAATGCCAGACAAAGTCCAGAGTGTCCTCCAGATGATGTTTTTGAAGATGATGATGCATTTGATGGCTGGATGGCAATACAAAGAAAAGAAGCAGAAAAAAATAGAGATCAGAAAAATGCAGACAAAATATCTGGTCAAAGGGGTGGTGAAATCTTTATGGTGACTGATAAGGATGACGCAGAAAAGGTCTATGATTTGAACTCACATAATGAAAGAATGAAAATAAAAAACAGGCTCAAGGAAGTTCAAGATGCTGGCGGTCAAGAAATACAAGAACATCAATTGAGCGATGTAAAAATGAGGTTAAGAAAGGAACTTATGGAAATGGCAACTAAGCGTTAATCAAGGAGTAAAGGATGTGAATAAAAAAGAAGAGTTTTCTAATTTCTCAAAGAAGAGATTAATAAATAATTTAACTAAAAAATTTAATACAACAACAATAGGATCGCTTGCAGCATTTGAAGATTCATTTGGATTTTTATGGGGACATGGTAAACCGTATTCAGATCTAGATGATGACGAAAGATATTACAGAAACCTATGGTCAGATGCTAGAACAAAGATTTTGGATCTTGGGAATTCAAACTCAAGGGCCGCACAAAACGAAGTAAGTCAATATACTTTAACTTGGAATAGATACGTAACTAATTTTTATGTAGTAGGAGATCAGGATAATGAGTAACTCTAGGGACAAAAGAACTTTTGAATTTGCAGATGAACAATACGCAGTGATTCGACCAAAGATTGAGCACGTAAAGCAAGCTAATGAACTGCGTGCTAAAATCTTTAATGAAGCCCTGCAGAACGGTGATTTGCTTAGAGATCAACTTGACAATGAGTTGAGAAAAAGAGAGCTTTGGAATGACGAGCGTGAAAAGCAGTATCAAGAACTCAGGAAAAAGGTCATAGATGGTGAATATTCACTTACAAAAGGTGGTATCAAGCTTTCTGAAGCCAAAGATATTGCTCTTGAAATGGCAAGATCTAGGGCTCAAATGATATCTATGTTATCTGGAAGGTCTGATTTGGACTCGATTACGTGTGAAGGCAAGGCTGATGCAGCCCGTTTTAACTTCCTTTTTTCACAGTGTCTGGTGTATAGTAATACAGAAGAACCCTATTTCAAGGAAGGCTTTGATGAATACATGGCTAACCAAGATGACCCAGTTGCGGTCACTGGAGCTACTGAATTCTTCTATTTGATGTCTGGAACAGAAGATCTAGACGAAAAACTTCCAGAAAATAAGTTTCTCAAAAAGTTCGATTATGTCGATGATAAATTTCGATTAGTTGATCCTGACGGTAAACTGATTGACTACGATGGTAATCATATTGACGAAAACGGAAATCTCATCAAATGGATTAATGATGATGAATACATTTTTGTTGATATTACAGGACGTGAAGTTACCAAGACTGGTGACTGGGATGTAGAGTTTTCTCCATTTTTGGATGATGATGGTAATCCCGTCATTGTTGACGAAGATGAAGAAGAAGAGGTTGAAGAAACAACTGAAGAAGAAGTTGCAGAAGAACCTCCAAAGAAGCGTCGTGGCCGACCTAAAAAGGCTGATACGGAAAAGAATGAAGAAGCAAAAGCTTCATAGATAAATGGATAAGCGGTCATAGCAATAAACGTTGTGTTGTGGCCGCTTTATTTTTTAAATAAATTGAGAGACTGATATGGCTTTTAATATTAATGCACAAGTTATCCTTTCTGGACCTAAAAACATTAGGGCTGTTACTCAAAGTATACAACAGCAACTGGGTAATTTAAACGCCAATGTAAATCTCAATATACCTAAAAGTGCACAACAGCAATTAACGAACTTAGGAAAAGCCACACAGAACCTTGCCAAAAACACTAACAAATTAAATAATAGCGCGCAGACTGCATCTAGATCTGTAGCCAACGTAGGCAAAAGCACCAAACAAGCTGCTAACGCAATGCAGGTCTTGGGTAAAGAAACGGCACTTACATTTAAGAGGTTTGCAGCCGCAGGTATTGTTACTGGCACTGTATTTCGCTTAACTCAAGCTATTTCAGAAGGTGTAGGCAAAGCACTTGAGTTTGAAAGAGGTTTGGTAAAGCTTCAACAAATTACTGGGAAAACGAACTCTCAATTATCAGGACTAAAAAGAACTGTCAATGACCTCGCACAAAGTCTAGGCCAAGACGCAAACGAAATTTTAGAGATCGGTCAGATCTTTGCTCAAACAGGTCAGAGTATTCGTGAAATACAATCTTCCATACGTGCGGTTTCAAGGTCTTCCTTAGCACCTACTTTTGGTGAAATGAAGCAAACAGCCGAAGGTCTAGTCGCTGCATTGAACCAGTTTGGTATTGCCGCATCTCAATCTGAGGCTATTCTTGGATCATTGAATAGGGTCTCAAAGAAGTTTGCTGTTGAATCTGATGACTTGATTGCAGCTATTAGGCGTGCCGGTGGTGTTTTTGCATTATCTGCTGGAGAAATTGAAAAGCCAATTGACGCATTAAATCAGTTCGTTGGTATTTTCACAGCTGTCCGTTCGACAACTCGTGAATCTGCTGAAACAGTGGCAACAGGTTTAAGAACAATCTTTTCTCGTATCCAGAGAAGAGGTACAATTGATACATTAAAACAGCTAGGAATTAATCTTACCGATGCAAATGGTAAGTTTATCGGACTGTTCCAGTCTTTTAGGCTTTTATCTACAGAATTAGATAGAATCGTTCAGAAGGGTGATGCTATTACTCTTTCTGCAATTACTGAAGAGCTTGGCGGTATTCGTCAGATTGGTAAGTTGATCCCTGCGATTAGAAACTTCAGAAAAGCTGAGGCTGCTTTTGCACAGGCACAAGCTGGTGCTGTTGAAGGTCTTGGTTCAGATGTTGAAAGAGGTCTGACTCCATTAATCAAAACATTTGAACAAGTATCTGCAAGATTTCAGAATTTAATTAGGACTATCTCAGAGTCAGCTACTTTTCAAGCACTTGCAAAAACTGCTGCTGGATTAGCAAATGCGTTTCTCAGTGTCTCTGAAACATTGACTCCACTTTTACCTTTGATATTAAAATTTGCCACATTCAAGTTAAGTAGAGGTGCAGCTTCATTCTTTCAAGGGTTCACTAGTGGATTTGGACGAGCAGGAATAGGTGGTGTTGGAAATACAATTGGAACTGCGCTTTCTGGAGGAGGAGGCTCAGGAGGTTCTGCTAGACAGTCTCAAGCAGCTACATCTTTGTCTAATGCTGTTACTAAACTTTCTCAAGTAACATCTATAAATACAACCGCCTTGAATAACTTGACTCAGGCAGTCAGAAATCTTACAACAGCGCTGCCTCGGTCATTTGGAATAGGTGGAGGTGGTCCCGTCAGGGGAGTTGCTAGAGGTCCAAGAAGAGGATTTAATAGGGGTGGTTTTGTTCCGGGTACTGGAAATAGGGATACTGTTCCGGCCATGTTAACTCCGGGCGAGTTTGTTATAAATAAATCTGCTACACAAGCATTTGGTGCAGGTAATTTAGCTAGTATAAATAAATATGCTACTGGTGGCAAGGTAGGACAGATTATTGAACCATTTAATATGGCTGTGCTAAGTGGACTTAATGACCAGACAAGACGTTTTAATGACGGACCTTCTGTTAAGTCGATAAGAAATGAAGGTGGTCCTGCTGCAGCAAGAGTGCTAGAGGCTGCTTTTGCTAAAGTTAATAGAGGTCCAGTCAATATAGACGAAGAGCTCGCCGAACTCAAAGCTTTAAGGATTGCTGGTCGAGACGGAGGAGGGCCGAATGCATTAGATTCTGGCACAAATCAAAAATTAAGATCAAGGATTGCAAACAAAATAAAAGGAAGGGGCAATAACAAAAAGCTTAGAGGCTTTAAAAACACAGATGATGCAATAGCTTTTGTAGAATCGGCAGAGCTAGAAAGTGCTGGAATCGACTCTTTGTTAGATGGTTCTTTTTTAAATGCGCCTACATCTAGTGCTACTGGTGTAAAACAATCATTCAAGGATACATTTGACACACTTCTCAGAAGCAAAGCTTCAGGACTACCTAAGTTATTAAGTCAAGGCCTTGGAGGGGTTGGCTCTAAACTTGCATCACTGCCAGTTCCTCTGGAACAAATATTAGATAAGCCAGCTATTGGTTCTTTGGAAGGACAACTATTTGAAGGTTTTGTTAGATTGGCTACACAGAACTTTCTAGCAGAAGGCGAAGGTGATAGAGTCTCTCCATTATTTGACGTAACATCTGGAGAGCTGGTTAGATATAAAGAGTTGTTTGGTAGTGCGTTTGACTTTCCAAGTGAAATTAAAAATAGCTTTAGTGAATCTAATATAGCTAGCACCTTCGGAAAAGCTGCAAAACAGTTTGGAGCTGAAGCAATCAAGTTTGATCCTAATGCAGTCGAGAAATTCTCTAAGTTCGCTACTGGAGGAATGGCATCAGGAACTGATACTGTACCTGCTCTCCTCACTCCCGGTGAGTTTGTTGTTAATAAGAAATCAGCTCAAGCATTTGGTTATGGCAATCTCAAAGATATTAATAGGTATGCTTATGGTGGTGTCGTAAGAAGTAACAAACACAATTATGGTCCTCGTTCTGCAAGGGGAGACACATCTATTGCCGGTGTTAGTGGAGGTGCCGGATTCCAAACTTTAGCATTTGTAATACCTGATCTTCTTTTCACTCTTCCTTTACTTACTGAATCTCTGAAACAACAGTCTGAAGGCGTTGAGGGCGCTGGAACGCAACTTACATTTGCTTTAGTTAGTTTGGCCACTAGTGCGGTTCTTGTAGCTGGATCTCTTAGAGAAATCGGAAAGGGAAGTATAGGAGGAGGATTTAAAAGTCTATTTAAAGGATTTGGAGGTGCTGGCAAATTCCTTAGTCCTGTAAAATCTACACCTTTCAGAGGTGGTGCAAGCCTCAGCTTTAACCCAGCGGGACTCATTGGTCCTCTTGCGGGGGCTGCTGCTGTCGGAGCAGCTACCCTCTTGATATTTCAGAAGGCTGCAGATAAGGCCGCAAAACAACTCAGAGATTTTGGATTAAGCAACCTTGAAAACAGTGTAAAATCAGCAACACAAGCTTTAAGTGATCTTGCAAATAGCACTTCACTTGATGCTGCTTCAATTAGAAAAGCAAATATAAGATCTAGCGAGGCCGTTAGTCAATTTGGCCTAAGTGTACAAACAAACAGGCAAGCAAGAACAATTGAAGAAGGTACGGTGTTATCTCAAATAGGTTCATTTTTTGGTGATATAGGTGCAGGAATAGCAGATCTTGTCAGCTTTGAAACTGAAGCTGAAACAAGACAGAGAGAAACTAGAGAATCTTTTGCTAGAGAGGGAGAGCTTATAGTCCCATCTTTAGAAAAGTTCACTACAGAGTTAGCAGAAGCATCTCAGAGTGCATTTGAAACTGTTCAGGCACAGTTAGCAAAATCTATTATATCAGGATCGAAAAATGCTGAAGAAGCTGCAAAAACTTTAGATAGCATATTAAGTCAAATAGATACATCTACAGGTAAGTCAACATTAGAAAGTCTCGGAAATCTACAAAATGCCCTAAAAGGTTTCGGAGAGGTTGGACAGGCTGCAGCAGACCAAATATCAAAGAACCTAGCAATTCAGTTCCAAACAGGATTAAATACATTAGTTCAAGGTCTTGGCGATTCAGGAGAGCAGTTAGCAGCTATCGTCAGCAAAGCAGATCTTGTCAATGCGTTTGGAGATCCGCAAAGGCTTGCTGCGGCTAGATTAGAAATTCAAAGATTAATAAATTCTTTAGGGCCTGAAGCATCTAGGGCTTTAAGTGGTCCATTTAATGATTTGGTGAATAACACCATTGAGCTTGGCGTTGCTAGTGCGCAAGCAGCACTTGAGCAAGAAAAGCTTAATGCATTGCTTTCTGAATCTCAGAAAAGGATTACCACAGTTGTTACTTCTGTTGAAAAGCTTGCAGATGTCTTTGGTCAGGCTTCTGGTAATATAGAAAGAATTGTCGGCAACCTTTCAAGTCAAATTGATTCGTTAGTCTCAGGAGAGGCAAATTTCAACCTACAAGAAACAATTAATCCTTTTGAAAATTTAGACATATTAGGTGATGCATCTGGATTCAAAGATGCTATTGGGAAAGGTTTTGCTGTTATAAACTCAATTGGCGGTGATGCTACTGAAGGTATCACGCTCGGATTAATGGGTGCAGTTGATGTGGCTGCTAACTTTGACCAGATAATAAAAACCCTTATTGCCAGCACTGATAATCTAAGTGCGGGTATGGATGGAGCTATTGTAAAC
>TARA_A100001201_G_scaffold18458_2_pt1 | contig 15121 bp, 22 predicted proteins | sample TARA_A100001201 | Tara Oceans TARA_A100001201 (sample SAMEA2619872) | marine metagenome | biome: marine biome (ENVO:00000447); feature: surface water layer (ENVO:00002042); material: "saline water (ENVO:00002010), including plankton (ENVO:xxxxxxxx)" | depth 5 m | reverse complement strand
TTTAGATGGTTTCTTACTTTTTCTCTAGTAACACCAGCTTCTTTGTTTTGAATCCGCTTCTGTTCATATCTCTCATGTTTAGCAGCTGCACTTGAGAACTTTACATTTTCAGAGTCTTCTTTGAGTTTATCAAAGTCTGCATCGGTAATCTTCAGGCAGTATTCTATAGCTTCTGGAAATGAAACCTCTTTATCTAGTTTATTAGATAATAAGGCTCTTACCAGACCGATAGGTGTGTTGACATGGCCGTCTTCGTGACAGCCTTGAGTCCAACACATCCATGTACCAAAGTAAGGATGATATTCATCTGTGTTAATTGAGAACCCACTTGGATTGTCTCCTCCATGTATTGGGCAAGCGCAGAAAGTATTCTCTCCACAGTCTATAGCCTCAACACCAAAGGAGTGTAGAACACCCACTATATTGTGGGCTATTCTATCAGACAAAGCTCGAAGTTCTTTTTTCGATAATCTCAAAATGGCTTCTCTAAATCTTGTTCATCTTCAATCACGAACTCTTGCTTCTCATCACTAACTTCGTTATCAAAGCCTTCGTTCTTTTTCTTGTTGGCAAGGATGTATTCAGACTTAGTAAAGCCTTCCACTAACCTGCCGTAATTACCAATAAGGTTCATGTTTATATAATCAAATTCTTCTGGCAGTCCACCACCATGTCTAGCCATGATGGGAACAAGCTTTCTATTTCCACTCTCTCCACCATCTTCGGCAATCTCTTCTTCTGATTTTCTCTTGAACAGAGTGAGACTACTACAGAACCAAGAAAGTCTATCAGAGCCACTTATAACGTCCTCTGACTCACGAGTGATGCCATCTCTATTGAGCTGCACAAAAGATAACACTGGAACGCCTTCCTTAATTGACAGGTTAACCAGCTTCTGCATTTGATAGCCAAGAGCCTCAAACTCTTTCATGTTACCGAGCTGAGAGGCGCTGGTTAGTTTTAGGTAGTCATAGATGACAACACATGGATTAGTGTTTCCATTTTCATCTCTACCGACTTCCCTTTTAACCCAACGTCTAATAATCGCCATGATTTCATCAGTATCTACACCAGCTATAGTGACATACTTATATGGCATATTTTTCAGAGCTTCTGCTGCTTGCTGAACTCTTTTCTTAGTTCCCTCCGCTGCTCCAAACTTGCCAGTGCATATATCATTTATTTCTATATCGCTCATGTTGGCTAAGATTCTGTGAACGTGGTCTTCTTTCTGCATCTCAGTGTCTAATACAAGAACTGGAATGTTTAGCTTACCAGCAACATGGAGAGCAACAGTATCTGCGAAGAAACTCTTACCGACCTTAGTTCTTGCTCCAATTAGATCCACATTGCCTTTTCTGAGGCCTCCTCCAATAGCCGCATCGAACCGTTGAAATCCAGTGCTTATACCCATCATTTCGCATGGGTTGTCTATTAGATGTTGGATATGTTCATCAATATCTTCGGATATATCCACTGGCTCATTTCCTCCACGATTTTGTAGCTCGTCGGCTAGATCGAAGAATGGTTGTTCTCCAATCGAAAGAATCTGAGAAATACTCTCTGTGCCTTTAACATCTGAGATTCTGCTTTGAACTAGAGAGGCTCTAATGTGGACTTCTCTTGCCGCTTGCAAAATCGCTACGATTCTAGCTTGATGTGGCACATTTGACTTTTCAATTTCTACAGACTTGAGCTTGTTGAAATAACCCTTTGGTACTTTTTCTGAAAACGCTGAGTCTAAGTCTAGAGCTTTTGATGCTGCATGTAATGTTGGTAAGTCTACTGTTGTCGATTTTTCAAACAGTTCTTGTAAACAACTCCACATAATTTGGTTTTCTTCCAAAGTGAAAGAGTCTACTGTTATCATCCCATCAATATCGTCAAAAGAATCACGACCATGTTGTATCAAGCCAGCAAGTACTGACTTCTCTGCTGTTGTGTTGCTTATTTTCTTTGTCATTAACCCAAGCACCTCCCACAACGATGAAATGTACCCACCTTGTATGCAGGATTTATCATTTCTGTTTGACCACAAACATGGCACTTTACTTCAATTAGCTGAGCTGGGCTTCTTCTGGGAGTCAGCTGTAAGTCTGGTGTTTCAAATTCTTCTCCTTTGAATTCAGATCCATCATCAACAAACTGATTTTCTCCAGCAACAACTTTTTCTTTCTTGCCATAAGAGCTTTTAGGTTGCTTTTTAGCAGGAGTAGTGAAGTCTAAGTCCGCCGACCGCACCGGCATTGATGGCGACACCTGCTCTGGCTCTGAGTTTGATTCTGCTGGCTCTGCTGGTTCTGAGCTGGTTGTTCCGCTGGCTGAGATTTGCTCTCCCGTGAGGGCATTATAGCCTTGAGCAACTTTTTCAAGATCATTTTCTAAAATTCCTTTCTTAATTAATTCTAATGGCGACATCTAACTACGCATCCCCTTTCTTCTACTCAATTCTATCAAAGTGTCGGCTTGCTTTCTAATATCTCTAATAGTATTAGCCGACGTTGTTACCAATCCATCAATGACTCTTTTAACTCTCCACACTTTTTGTACAAAGTCATCGTCACGAATCACTGCGTGGATTTTTACTTCCCATTTAGTATACTTGTCAAAATTGTCAGACCTGCAAGCAACTGTGTGACTAATGAATTCATCGCACCAAGCTGCTTTTGCAGAGTCTTTGTTTAATTCTTTTTGCAAATAGTTGCAATAGCCATATAGAACATAAGCCTTTTCGCAACATTCTTCAGCTGTCAAACTTTTAAGCTCAAAGCTACTTAGGTTTATTAGTTGTTGTATTTCTGGATTAGGCTCTATCCTTGGGATTCCTGAGTTATAGGATTCCAGAGTATTCATAAACTCTTCTAGCTTATCTATTGATAATACTTGCTCTCCACTCATCTTCAGTTCCTGAATAACTTAATACGATCAAATCTATATTATTATTTTGCAACCAGTTTTTTTTGTCTCGATCTCTAGCCTTTGACTTTCTGAAGCCTTTGCGATCTCCATGGAAATGAGCAACAAATTCAAAGTGTTGCCTTCCATGAACCTCTATGGCAAGAGAATGAGAAGGTATGAAGAAATCCACATAGAGGGTGGATTTTCTTGAAGGCTTGTGAGAGCCAACAAGAGGAACTTCCTCAAGGATTGTATCATAAGGAAACTCTTCTTTGAGAATTTTTCTTGCCAAAATGTGTAATTTGCTTCGAGGTCTTTTCTGATCGCCCAAAACTACGCACTTTGACAGGTTCCAATTCCTCTCACGGCCATCGAAACCTATAGCTTTCAAAACAACATTTCTTTCAAAGATTCTTGCAGCGCAGGCCAAAGGTCATTCTCGTCGAGAAAATCTCTGAGTCTTTGCTGGCCTTGAAACTTAACAAACTTAGTGATCTTTTCTTCGTCGTCCTTGTCTATCCCTTCAGCCTCTAGCAATTTTTTGATGGGTTTAGGATCGTCAACCAAGAAGTCGCAAGTGTACCAAGCTCCAGCAGCGGAGATTAAATCAAAGTCGTTTGCTTGGTCGAACATCTCTTGCTTGTAGTCAATTCCTGTTCCATATCTCAGCCAACCAATAGCCTCAGCTCCAACAAAACCACCTAAAGCAGAGGTGATTACTTTCCAATGTAGAGCCTGACCAATTTGCTGACCGTCATTCTTTTCTTTCCATGCTTGAATCCAAGCAATTTCCAATATTGTGTCGGCTTGATAACGAACCTTTACGCCGCCATCAGCCACTTTCTTTTTACCCATGCCGCCAGTGTTGGCGATGAAGTGTGTAATCATGATAATGATAGCTTTTTGTTTAGGAACTACACTACTCATCTTCTTACAAAAGTTGGATAGTATCTTAGGAACGCCCGGTCTATAGTCACCTCTGACTTCTTCATCTAAATCTTTTTGAGCTATAAAACTAGATATTGAATCAATGATTACTACACAATTAGGATGAGCTTTTACGATTTTTTCGACAGCACCCAAATATTTCTCTGCACTAAGTGTTTCTGTCTCAGATTGCACCACAGTAATCTTACTAGCATCTAAACCATGAACTCCTTCAAAGTTCTTGGTGCTTAGCCTGCCTTCTACATTCACATAGAAGATAGGTCTTTCTCCATACTCTTTCTTCTGGCAGTTTGCTGCAAATTGCAAAGCTGTTGTTGTTTTTCCAGACTTTGGGTCTCCAATCATTTGAACCCAAGTTCCCTCTCTGAATCCGCCACCTAAAGCATAATCCAAAGATGGACTTACAGGAATTACTTGCATGTCTTGAAGTTCCTGAAAAACCTCTGCGCCATTTACAAGTATATTGCCATATTTTTTAGTAATAGTTTTTAACGCAGCATCACTCATTGTCTAAACCTTCTAACTTGGAAAACAAAGTCTTCTTGCCAAAGCCTTTTCTTGGTTTTTGCAAAGTATTGTCTTCGTACTTAACTTCTTTAATTTCTTTAGCTTCTAATTTGTCAATTGCTTCTTGTTCTTTTTTAATAATCGGTTCAAGAAACTTAACTCGTAGAGAGTATATATTTTTGCCCCTTTGAGAGTTGAGGGCGTTGATGATAGCTTTATCGCTATATTTTTTTAGTAGGCCATAAGCCTTTGTTACTTGGCTTTTAAACTTCTTTTGCCATTTGTCAGTATTCCATAACGCATAGGCAGGTCTACCAACTCTTTGTTTTTCTGCCTCTCTCAGGCAAACCATCTCAGCAATATACTGGGCAGCATTACATTCTTGCCCTGTTGTTTTGTGCTTGTAGTTTTTCTTCATCCAATATTCCTTCTTTTGCAATCAAACATTCTGGAGCCGCATACGGGTCTCTCTCTTCAAATCTTTCAGCAATAAGCTCAGGTAGTCTCCAAGTCCTAACCCTAAGCTTCTCACCTTCTAATACACCAATGTTAAATGTGTGTACTGTGTAATCTCCAAACATCAAAGCTCCAGCCCCTTTGCAAAAAAAGTAACCATCGTAGTCAGAGCCTACGTCTTCGATGTGAGATTTATTACGAACTTTAATGTTCGTTATGTGCAGATTGTTTTCTTCACAGTAAATTTTTAACCTAACCCAAGCGCTGCTAGGTTCAGCTTCTGGCCTTCCATCATCTTGATAAATGACTTCTCCATTTGATAGGGTGGCTATCCATATGGGATTTCTGTCCGCATATATGTTTACGTATGAATCAAATTCTTTAGATAAAAATACACTCATTTTTTCTTGATGATATGTATAGCGTCATTGTATTTAGTGGACTTATTTATTCTGTTGCCTCTGGTTTCATCGGCAAGCTGAGAAGCAGCAGGAGACATAATCGTAACACCTCTATCTTCTTTGCGACCCATGAGATCGCCGACGTCTTGGTCTTTTTTTGCTTCCGTGATGTGGGAATGTGAATCTTCAGATATTTCTGACACAAACTTTTCTACTGAAGCTTTTGTTCTGTTGAGATCTTTGGCAATTTCTTCGGTTGGCTTATCAAGATTATTCTCTATGTAGAACTTTTCTACTTTTGTGAGCTTTCCTGTTTTTTTATTAGACATCAATTAAACTCCTATTTGCTACTGCTAAGTCTCCTGTCTTCTTGCTTTTTAAGTATTTTAAATATAGCTCAAAGACTTTTCTGTTCACCTTCTTGTGTTGACTATAGACTGAGTTTATTTTTCTTGCGTCTATTCCTTGAGGGTCGAATAGACTGTTTCTGTAAAATCTAACAAAATACGATTCTCTATCAGATACTTGTATATATGCACAAGAACCTTCAACTTTTTCTTGAACATTTCCGTCTGCGTTGTAGAAGATAAAGCTTTCAGGTCTCTTGTTTATAAATTGTGACACGTCTTCAGTCATTCTGTTATCTCCATGTCCAATATGAATGTGCCATTATTCTCGTCCATTTTTGACAACCCTAAGCCTTCCGCAGGCGCTTGGAAATACTTTCCAGACATTTCAAAAAGCCAGCTCTGACCACCACAAAACGGACAATTCACCAATAGTCTTTGCTTTTCTTCAGATTCAGCGATCTTCAGCATCATTACTAAAGTTTTATCGCAGTCTCCACATTTGACCTCATGATGGTCTAGCATTTCGACTTTAACTTTCTTTGCTTCTGCTTCTTCGCTCATTTTTCTCCATCCCGAATATATTTAGCCTTTTGAGCTTTGCTCATTTTATTTATGTCGGCTGAGGAGGCATTTCCAGATTTCTGCCACCATTCTTTTTTGGGTTTTTGTTTGCCTGCTTCTTGATAAGCCCTTTTGTCTTCCAGTTCATACCTACCCATATTCTTGGTATTAGCTTCGGCTAATTGACCAAGAGTTGTGGGTTCGCCTTTTACGAACGCAGCAGGTGCTTGATTTATGACAATCTTGATGTTAGAGCTTCCGCACTCACAAGGATCAGGAGTTTTGCCAAAGCCATGAATTCGCTCAAACTCGCAACCGCAATCGTTACATAAGTAATCATATGTGGGCATTAGTCATAATACCTTATAGGCTCGTCATGGAGCGCACTTAAAATCCTAGAAATTATTTTATTCCTAATTATATCAGCTTCGGTCAATTCTGAAATACCAACACCTTCAACATCTTCAAGTCGGTCTAAGAACTGTTCTAAACCGCCCTGATCTCTAACTAGCAAATCTGTCTGATCAATATCTCCATTGATTACAGCTTTTGATTCCCAGCCAATTCTTGTAATGAACATTTTTAATTGTTCAAACGTAGCATTTTGAGCTTCATCCAAGATAATAAAAGAGTTATGAAAGTTTCTACCTCTCATATATTCTAGTGGCACAACTTCTATCTTACCTTCTTCTCGATAAGCCTGTACTCTATTAGAGTTCAACCTGAATTGCAGTTCTTCTAAAACTGGTATTAAGTAAGGATGTATCTTTTCTTCAAAGGTTCCCGGCAGGAAGCCTAAACCTCTACCAGATTCTATTACTGGTCTGGTTATGACTATCTTTTCTATTCTTTTATCTAATAAATAGTCACAAGCAGCTGCTACTGCTACTGCTGTTTTTCCTGTTCCTGCTGGGCCTGTACAAAAGGTTACATCATTGTTATTAATGGTGTATATGTAATCTTCTTGATTACTTGTTTTAGGTTTTAGCGTTTTCCGTCTAGTAGTATATCCTGACTCATTGTTCTTTTTTCTAGCCATACTACTTACCTGTTGAACCAAACCCTCCATCGCCCCTGTCTGTAGAGTCTAGTTCATTGACTACATGTTGTATAAAAGTTGGGGCTTCTTGTATTAGAATTTGAGCGATCCTATCGCCTCTCTCTATATGATACGGCTCTTTTGTTGTATTATGCAAACAAACTTTTACTTCGCCTCTATAATTGCAATCTACAACGCCTGCGTGTCTATGGAGACCTTTAACTCCCATAGAGGATCTATCCCATATTAATCCAGCATAGCCTTTAGGAATTGCCATGGCGATGCCTGTAGAAACAAGCACAGTAGCCCCAGCGGGTATAGAGACTGTTTCAAAAGCATATAAGTCCCAGCCAGCATCATTTATATGTCCTTTGGTTGGAGGTTTAGCAGAATCGTGTAGAAGTTTAACTTCAAAATATTTATAACCGTAGCTCATTCCTCTTCCTTTTCAAATCTACCATTTGTCTCATACCGCCAAAGTAATTTAGACAAAGTTCCTCTGGTTATCTTTTCGCCTTGTTCGACATGCTCATTTAGCTCATTGGCTATCCATCTGAGCATATCGTTACTGACTGTTATATTTCTAAGCATTAAAAGTCGTCTTCTATATTTCCAACTGCGTATTCAGTGACACGAGTTTCAAAAAAGTTCTTGCACTTTTCTAAATCTATAATCTCACTCATCCAAGGAAATGGATTCTTTGTGTCTTCATAAGGACTTGGTAGGTTTAAATTCTCCAACCTTCTATTTGCTATAAACTGAACATAGTCAATAAACATGTCAGAGTTTAAGCCTAAGATACCATTTGGAAGAACATCTCTTGCATAATCAAGTTCAAGCTCCATAGCTCTGTCTATATGCTCTAGTGTTTCTTTTTCAAATGCTTTAGTCCATACTTTTGGATTGTCTTCTCTTATCCTATTAATAAGAGTAGTTCCAAACTTAATATGTAAGCTTTCATCACGAAGAGTATATTGGATTTGTTCTCCAACTCCCGGCAATTTATTTTGTCTATTAAAGGAAAGCAACATTGCAAAACCAGAGAAGAAGAATATCCCTTCACAAATTACATAGTAAGTTATGATATTTCTTAGGAATTCTCTTTTGCCTTCTAAGGTGTTAATGTTGAAGTCTGGCCTATTAATATCCGTGCAGATATTCATTAGGAATTCGTCTTTGGATTTGATACTAGGGATTGAATTATAAGCCTCATAGACTTCATCAATCTTTAACCCAAGAGAATCGCAGCAATACACTACCGTTAGATTGTGGAGGCTTTCTTCATAGGCCTGCCTGAGTATGTACTGACGACATTCAGGATCAGTTACGTACTTGAAGATACTAAGTAATAAATTATTGGCAACCAAAGACTCTGAGCCAGCAAAGAAGCCAAGAGACCTCTTTACAACTAGCTTTTCGTCATTAGTGAGTAAATCAGATCGCCACTGTTCAATGTCTTTGGCCATTGAGATTTCTGTTGGCATCCAATTATTAGCCGCTCCATCAATAAACAAATCCCACGCCCATTTATTAGTATGAGGTAGTATCTGATTTACGACCGCTACTTTGTCTGAGATAATTTCTTTAGTCTTTTTCATTACTGGCAACTTTCACAATCTGGGTCTTCTAGAGAACAAGCTTTGACTTGACTTAAGTCTTCTGGAGTCTCTTCTGTTTGTTTAGGAGCTTCTACTGTTGACTTCTCTAGCCTAGTAGCAGCTTTGCTTCTTAAGTAATAGGTTGTTTTTAAACCTGTCTCCCAAGCGTGCATATACATGTCATTCAGATACTTAAGACTAGTACCTTTATTATAAAGATTGAAAGACTCGCCCATGTCTATCCACTTCTGTCTTTCAGCAGCGGCATTTATTAGGATCTTGATGTCTACATCAAATGCAGTCTTGAACTCTTCTTGTAAATCTTCTGGCAGGTCAATAGCCATCACATCTCCATCAGAAGCCTTCAGCGCATCTATAAGCTCTTTACACCAGATACCCTTCTTCTTTGCGGCTTCCACGAAATGCTCGTTTATCATCGTAAATTCGCCACTGAGAGTAGAATAAACAAACAATGTTGAGTAATCAGGCTCAATAGACTGCGAGCAACCTTGTATATAAGAAATTGTGGCAGTGGGAGCAATAGCCATGACATTTGAGTTTCTCATGCCATGTTCTAACACATGCTTCCTAACTTTCGACCAATCCATTGTTTCAAATTTACTTGGTTTATTTGACGATGTAGAGTTCCTATTATTCATCAAGGTGCAATAGGTGTCTATAGGAAAGTTTCCATAGCTCCACTCAGAGTGTTCGTAGCTCTCATAATATCCTCTTTCTTTTGCCAATCTAGAGGAGGTGAGTATTGCATGATAGGATATGAACTCCTGAACCTTGCCACAAAACTCTACAGCTTTGTCTGAATCGTATGGTATGTTCAGCTTGTGCAACATGCCATGAGTACCCATTATCCCTAATCCAATAGGTCTATGTCTTAGATTAGAGTTTCTAGCTTCGTCTGTAGGGTAGAAGTTTATGTCTATAACGTTGTCTAAACCACGAACCGCAACTTCTACAGTTTCTTGTAGTTTCTTCCAGTCGATAGATCTAACTTTGACATGGTTTTCTAAATTTATACTAGCAAGATTGCATACAGCCGTTTCACCAATATCTACTGGTTTACCATCTTCATACTTGGTTGGCTTAGTGTGCAATAGAATTTCAGTACACAAATTAGAAGAATGCACTACACCTTCGTGTTTATTGCTATATCTAATATTGGAAGGATCTTTAAAAGTAATCCAAGGATGTCCAGTTTCATAAAGAGACTTCAACATCTTTTTCCAGAGTTCTTTGGCGTTTATAACACGGAAGTTTTTTATATTCCCTTTTTTGGCTTCCTTTACGCAGCTTGCATAAGCCAATGAGAATTTTGAACCATAGGTTTCATGTAAATCAGGACACTCAGAAGGATCAAACAAATACCAATCCTTACCTTCTTTGGCGGCAATCATAAACTCATCGCACACCCATAAAGCTGTGTTCATATCGTGGCATCGTCTACGATCATCACCAGTGTTTTTTCTGAGGTCTAAAAAATCTTCAACATCAAGATGCCACACTTCTAAATAAGCACATCCAGCACCTTTACGTTTACCTCCTTGATTAACACCTACAAGTGTGTCATTGAATATTTTTAACCAAGGAATCAGTCCAGAAGACTGACCATTTGTGCCTTTGATGTAAGAACCAGTAGAACGAACAGAACTCCAGTCTACTCCAAGACCTCCAGCATACTTTGAGAGTCTAGCTTGGCCGTGAATAGTTCCAAAGATTCCATCAATAGAATCGTCTACGGTGCTAAGATAGCAAGATGATAGTTGAGAATGGCAAGTTCCACTATTGAACAAAGTGGGAGTAGATGGAGAGTATCTAAACTCAGACATCATGTTATAAATTTCAACCGCTTTGTCTTCCATGTCTACTTCTTGAAGGCAAAGACCCATAGCCACACGCATGTAAAATGCTTGCGGAGTCTCCATTCTCCTGCCTTCTTTGTGTATGAAGTATCGGTCATAAAGAGTTTGTATTCCAAGATACTTGAACTTTTTGTCTCTTTCAGGAACTAGCTTTGAACTTAAGAGTTCTAAGTCGTAGTCTAGGATTGATTCAGAAAGCCTACCGTCTTCGACTAAAGTTTTTATATTCTTTATGAAGCAAGAACGGTACTCTTTATCGAAGTCTCCGTTTACACTCTTACCAAAAACTTCTTTGTAAAGATTTGTTAGAAGGAGATTGGCTGCTACATAATTATAGTTAGGCTCTTGCTCTATCTTTGAGCGAGCAGACATGATGAGAGCTTTGTCGATTTCAGAGGTGGTTATTTTGTTGTAGAGTTGCAAGCTGGCATCGAGGACAACTTCACTAACAGATACGTTTTCTAGGCCATCACAGGCTCTCTCAACACATTCGTTTATCTTATCTAGGTTTACTTCTTCTAGTCTGCCGTTGCGCTTTTTAACCTTGATATTTGATGTCATATTTATTCCGTTCTACCAATAAAAAAAGAGCGACACTCTTGAAACAAACAATTCGTTAGATTTAAACTACTTGAATGTTGCAACAAAGGCGGTCTGAGTCCGTGCCGCTCTAGCTTTTAGAAAAGCTCTTTATGACCCAGCAAAGTATTATACACGATTTGAAGAAAGGTGGATTTTGTTTTTTGGCAAATCTGTAAGTTTGTTCAAGTAATACTTACTTGAGGTAACACGCCTACTTTTTTGACTTCTTCTTTTCCCTGAGTTTGAAGCAGGGATGAACCCAAATCGTTTTCTCGCCTCTGATGTATGCGATCATTTTATGAAAACCGTCTTTTAACGGCAATACCCAAGCGTGGGTATTTGGAGAAATTTTCATCTTTTCTGCCGATTTTTCTACGGCCAGCTTTGTATCTAGTTTCATTCTATGATTTCCAGTCCATGAATGGCGTGTCTTATCTCGGATTCCAGCTTGATTTCCGAGTCAAATTGTCCAGTGTTTCTATTGTAGATAATTATCCTAGCTGGAGATGAGCCAACCAAAATATGGTCATCATCAAAAGCAAGTCCTCTGTTCCAGTTATTCTTGGCGATGTCGTCTACGACAAATTGAGCGTTTTTAGTTCTTGGTATTGGAAGGGCAGTAAAGCCATTTGATACAGCACTCAGACCAAGAGAGCTAAATGTAGTTAAGTTGGCGGCAAAAGCGTCGTCTATTTGATAAAAATTATGAACAAAGCTTTTCATATTGTTCGGGCCAAATGAAGGTATCGCACAAACCTCTTCCATAGTCTCCAAGTCATAAAGCGGAGTCAGCAAACCTGAAAAGGCTACTCTCCCATTTGCGATACATATTGAGTTGATATGAAACTCATCGTCTTCTGTTTTTTCACTTGAGGTTATAGATTCTTTTCCTGTCAGAATTTTGTGATCTTGGAGGCTTTCACCATTGATCTTCCAGAAATCTACTAGGTTAAAATCTAGATCATATTTAGCTATGGCATCATAAGCAGTTGACGTTGCAAAAATATGATCGTCATGAACGACTATTTCGTGAACGCTCTTTAAGTGATCTCTGTCCTCAAACGTTCTTTTTATTTCATAAGTCTCTTTATCTAACTCGATAAAACCGCCAGAGTCAGAAACAATAATACGATCATGAAGTACAGAAATGCCACGAAGGCCTCGTTCGCCACCACGCTCATTATCGTTGACAAAATCTTTTTCATACGGTGCATAATAAAGGACTTCTCCACTTTCTGTTTCTATGACATAAAGTCCACCATGAACATCGCCTTGCTTAGCTGCTCTAATTACCGTGGTACAAATAAGTTTCATCTTTTAGCCTTGTTATAAATTCTTGGTATGGCTTTGATATGTGCGTAAAATCAAAAAAGTCATAGTCAATCAGAAACCCGTTTAGGTATCTATCATTAAGCCCAAAATCAGTAGCACCAAAGTCAGAGGACTCTATATCTGATATTTTACTAGCAACATTGGTTATACACACACTATATTCCATACATCCCATAGTAGGAGGTATCATTCCTTCAAAAGCACCCATGTATAAGTTGTCTTGCAGGTTCTTTTCAAAGTCTGATATGGATTCTATTTTTGTTCTTTCCAGCACAAAGTTTATTAGCTTTGTTGTGAATATGTGACCATTATGCGAAAGAGGGATAGCAAAGTTTGTGTAAGGTTTAACTAGTGTAGCGTCCCACAACATGAACTTATCTAATACAAAGTTTCCTTCGCTTGGCTTGTTTATAAAGTATTCATTGTAGCTATAAGGGTTTTGTATTATCGTATTGTTGCCCAATCTTAAAGATAGAGCTGTGACATGATTGGTTCTAAAAAGCTCAATTATTTTTTTGAAGGAGCAAATTCTTTCAATGATTATATTTTCGTCATTGAATACACACGTCAAATCTCTGTGCTTTGGAAGTATTTCTATTATGTCTTCACTAAGATTTTCGCTTTGTCTTTCGTACCATCTGATTGGAAAGTTTACACCGCTTCTATTTTTATTAGCAAAGTAAGTCTTCGCTTTTGTGTAGCCTTCTTCGTATACGGCATTGCTGGCTTCATAAAGAACTCTTATGTCAAAAAGATTTGGAGCGTTCTTCTGTATGCTTTCCAGTAGTAGGTGAAGCTGACAGGCTTTGTCTTTTGATAGTATTACTGCTGTTATCATGACATTAATATTGAGCTTGGATCAACTATTGTGACCTTTAGATTTTCTTTGTGCCATTCTACTAGTTCTTTTAAGCCGTCTTCCATAGTGGTCGTTGGACTCCAGCCAAGTTCACGTTTAATTTTAGATATGTCCAAAAATGTTCTTTGTTTTATATCCAAAGTTTTTTCAGTCCATAATATATTATTAGGATCATAGCCATATAGTTCTGAAACCATGTCATGTAGCTTTTTGACGTGGTAGTCTTGGCCTTGAGATGCGTTGTATGTATCTGGCTCATCAGCATATTCTATTGCGTAACGCAAAGCTCTGACGGCATCTTTCACATTTATAAAATCTCTAGTGCATTTTGATGAGCCTTCAACTGGCAAATGATATTCATACTTGTGCGCAGTTGCGATATTTGTAACAACAGATTCAATAATTTTATTTTTTCGTGGGTTGAATCCGCTTCCAGTTCCATAGACTTCTGGAAATATAAGGTTGACGCCAGTCCAATCTTGATACTGGGTACTGTAAGCCATGTTCATTTCCATGGCGGCTTTTGCTATGTTGCCATAGTATCTTTGGTTCCAATATGGCGCGCCTTCCCAAAGGTCTTCTTCTTTATGTGGTAATATTTGATGTTCAGGATAACAACAAGAATCCCAAGCCATGATGAACTTTTTGCATCCACTTAGCCTAGCTTCTTCCATGACTTTTGATGTGACGAATATATTTTCATACATCATAGAAGCTGGGTAGTACAAAGAGTTTTCTTGCGTTGGAGGTCTTGTTGCAAGGTGAACAACAATGTCTGGGTTTATATCAAAAGACCAAGCGATTACCGCATCATCTCCTAAGTCAATTCCAGACTGAGAGCCAGCTAAAGAGTAGACATTTTGAAAACCATGCTCAGCAAGATGCTCTCCAAGTTTTATGCCTATCCAACCTTGACCTCCAGTAATCAATATCTTTGAGGATTTATCCATTGAACTCATCTAAAAATTTGACAACATCTTCAGCAGGCATATTGTTTGCCTTCTTTTTTACATTGTGATCCTCATCCATGATCACAACAGTAGGGTACTTCTCTATTTCAAATTCATCAACAAGATGTCTGTTTTGTGGTCTGCTACAAACTACAAAAGCAGGCTTGCTGTTATGAAATCTTTTCATAGAGTTTAGTACACTCTCTTCTGTCCACACATTATCTCTCATGTGTTTGCAGTGAGGACACCACTCAGCTACAAATACTACAACTTGATGTTTTGAAGCGCTCATCTTTTAACCTAAAAAACTAAGGGTTCCATTTACATCCATGGTGCTACCAACTTTCTCTGGTTTACCATCTTCATCCACAATATAAATCATGGGTACAGCTTGCACCCGATAGGCCATAGCAAGACCTCTAGAATTTGGATCGTCTATATCTACAAAGTTCACAGAGTTAAACGATTCTAATTTTTTCTCTACTTCTGGATTATTCCAGACCATGCTCTTCATCATTCTACAAGGTCCACACCATTTTGCAGAGAACACCAGTAAGTGTTTTTCTTTATTATCCATCTTTAATTCCAAAAATAGCGGCCTACCTAGTTATGTTCTCCTTTGGTTTCCCAGCAGATTTTGAAACTAGATAGACCGTTTTATTTAAGTTAAGCAGATTCTTCAGTGCTAGTAACTCGTAGTGAGTCACCAAGAATCCATGCTACAGCAAGTGCAACAATTCTGTTAGTTGTCTCTGGGTCTAAC
>TARA_A100001201_G_scaffold57213_1_pt1 | contig 15188 bp, 2 predicted proteins | sample TARA_A100001201 | Tara Oceans TARA_A100001201 (sample SAMEA2619872) | marine metagenome | biome: marine biome (ENVO:00000447); feature: surface water layer (ENVO:00002042); material: "saline water (ENVO:00002010), including plankton (ENVO:xxxxxxxx)" | depth 5 m | reverse complement strand
GATACACCAGCAACACTTAAACTTCCCAGTCCTGCATGGACCGTTACATCGAGGTCGGTTTCGATATTTACATCTGCCGAGAATGTAGAAACACCTGCAGTAACTGTAAGACCACCATCAGTAATTCTTACACCAGTTCGTGCAGTAACTACACCAACAGAATCAATATTTTCTACGTCTTCGTAAGTAAGAGTACCAGCAATACTTACACCACCACTAAAGGATGCTCCAGTAGCAGTAATAAAACCAACATCGATATCGGGATCACCAGTCAGCAAACTAGTTCCATCACCTAGAGCATCATAAATTTCTTGAAAATTATCATTTACTTTCTTAGCACCTACAATGAGACTATCTCCAGTACCATCATTCGGTGAAGAACCTGTTCCTATACCTTGAAGTGCCATTATTATATAAAAGCTTTATGAGTTATTTATATTGAGACCACCTGGGTGGATTGTGGCATTGAATTTCCATATTTACCGATATTCTCCACTCTTTAGATGAAGTAAAAAGTGGATCATGCCATAAATCACCTGGAAAAATAATCAAATCATCCTCTTTCGGTTGATATTGCTCCCACTGCCCATTTTGAATATCATCAGTAAATACGATTGGACCAGAATTTTCTGGAACTTTTAGATAATACACCGCATTGATATCACAATTTTCATGAATATGAGGATTAAAATCCCAATACTCATTATTTTGACAAAAACAATGACATGCTTGACTGTTTTGAGCAGTCAATTCGACATTTTGAAAAATTTCTCTAGATTTAGTTACAAATTTTTCGTATATTTTTTTAAAATTGTTTGAACGATCCCTAATTACATTCGTATTCGTTTTAAATGAATCTCTATCAAATCTTAATGCCTCATTCCTTGAGAACAAGGCATCATCGATCATAATTTTAGTTTCATCTTCAGAAAAATTGCCAAAGTTATTGACAATTATCACAGGTAATCTCATTTTAATCAATCAGTATATTGGGTATATAGTTTAGTTCTGAGTGGGAAGGTTCTTCTGACTTGTGGTGATGTAATAATTCCAGCATAACCATTTTCATGATATGAATCAAAGTTGAGGGGTGATTTTCTACTCTTAGTTGGGTGCCAAGAAATTCTACCCCAGGAGAAGTTGCCGAAGTAATCATTATCACCACTACTTCTATCAAATGTGAGGTTTGTACCATCAAAAGTACCTAGACTATTATCGAAAGTTACTGATTCTTTAGAAAGAGTAATTTCATCCGAAACTAATGCAGTAACTACAAGTACGTCAGTATTGCCAATACCAGCAACATCTTCAGTCGTTCTATCAATATCATATGCTTGGTACACATTATCCATTCTAACTGTACTATATCCGATAATACTTCCACTACCATCACTTGCTAGTGATGTAACTCCAGAACCAATATTAGTATTTGAAGTTGTGAAATAATGATCGGTTATAATTCCACTAATTCCAGTAGTAACAAATCCAGCATTCTTAACCCCAATGTTTCTTAGATAAGAATCATGTGGTACGTATAATGTCATCTTGATTGCAGTTGATGCAACACCAACAACTGTATTTGCTACAGATACAATAGAACCAAAGTCACCATCATATTCTACTAACCTAATTGGTTCAATTCTTGGTTTTGGTTGTTCAATGATAACCATTGGTTTTTGAGTAGTTGTATACCCAGAACCTGTGTTTGTGACTGTAATAGAATCAACAGAACCATTAGAGATTGTACAAGTTGCAATAGCAGTTGTACCACCAGCACCAGGTGCTCCGATAGCAATTTGAGGAATACCCGTATAACCTGCCCCAGCATTACTAATTGTTATGCTTGTAATTGAACCACTTGCAGAAACTACAGGAGTGCCAAATGCGGGTGCGGTTGTTTCTTGAGAAATAATTTGAATCTGACCCAACTTCTTCTCAATAATGTTCTCATTTTCATTATCGAAGAAAGTTGAGACATTTTCTACCCAAGCAATAGTTGTATCAATACCAACAGATTGAATTAGATTGGTTTGAGGGAAGATATCTGGTTCATATAGATTTCTATCCTTACCAACATAACTACCATTGATGAACTTATCTTCAGTTTGCTTACATGCCATTACTGGTCTTTCAACAGTTTCATCGTTAAGTCTTCCAATACCAGTGTATGGATTGGTTAGAAGAATATCAGAAGATAGAATTTCTTCAACTGTTCTCTTACTTTCCGTCTGTGATGGAATATCAGACATTAATTTAACCTGATCACCAACCTCAATTGGTTCTACAATATCAACTTCTTCAACGTCAACATCTCTAGTTCCACGATAGAAGATAACTCTAGAAGTATAATCTTTAGGAATTGGTTCTGCGAAGATGATCAAACTTCCACCTTTTACGGTGTATGCTTGATCGGGAATTTGCAGAACATCATTAATGAAAATCAAGAGAGTTGCTGCAACATTAATGTTGCTTCCAGGTCTTGCTCTAATTGATAGTCTTTCACCTTGGAATGAAATTGGGAATACTCTTCTTACACCATCAAATCTGTCATCTAGACTGTCTAGTTGTTGAAGTTGACCAATAGACCAAGCATCAAACTCATCAGTATGAGTCCTATCTACAGTAATCTGGAATTCTTCAAATGTTTTGCTAGTATCAGTTGGGATACCAGTAGAACCACCAATTGCGACAGTTAATTTTTCACCTTGACCATATGCATAACCATTATTGTTAAATTTGAACTCACCAATACTACTATCTCTACTAACAAAGATATCTAGAGATGCTTTTGTTCCAATTCCTTGAACAGAATCATCGGAGTAAATTAGAGGAACATTTGTGTAACCTAGAGGTGCATCAAATCTAATCTCAGGTAGACTGGATGTTGTATAAGCAGTACCTGGATTTGTAATTGCAACACCAGTAATGTGACCATTTAGAGCAGTTGCGAAACCAATCTTAGTTACTGATGAAGAAGTGATTGCTAAAACACCAATATGTGTCTGAATACCTGGTCTATAACCAGAACCACTGTTACCAATACTAATAGCAGTAATTGAACCCAGACCAGAAACAGTTGCGGTTCCTCCTGCAGCAACACATGGTTGATATCCAAGACCACTTGTAGAACCGATAGTTACAATTACACCACCAACTGGTAGATTGGAACTGTTTACATCTTCACCAGGAGTAACTGTTGTGGGTTCAAATAGAATTCTAGTTCCACCATTAACTTCTTCAAATTCATAATTACCAACAATAGAATTGACACCCGTTCTCTTTGGTTGCTGGAATATATCCTTAACCAAAATAATAGCATTGTCAGTAGAAATACCTGCAACACTAGTTCCACCACCAACAGTAAGTTCAAATGCAGTTCTGATACCAGTAAACTTAGTTGAGAGATCATCAAAACGATAATTCTTGGTGTAAGTCTCTGCAGTCTCATCAACTTCACTCGTTCTCATGAATGTTCTTCCGTGGAAGAATGAATTTGTAGTAATACCAGTGTAATCTCTATCAGAAGGATCAACAAAAGGAACACCAAACTGGTTCTGAAGTTGAGTAACGGGCACCTTACCATATGGAGGTGAAGTGAAGTTAATCGTAGAACCAACAATCTGATAGTTACCTTTCAGTTTGGTTACAGTATCACCAGTTGTATGAATACCAAGTTCCGTACCCAACCAAGGTCTTCTTACTCTTACTTTATCTTGAGTACCAATACCGAGGTTTTCAATTAGCATAACCTCATCATTGACACGAACAATGTCACCAGAGAAGAATGATACAATACCTGCCGTGTTAATCAGAGTATCTGTTAGTGCAATGTCCTCAGTAAGTGTAGTGACAATATCCAGATCGACCAGAGGTGACTGGAGCATATTATCAATAGTGTAAATACCCTTTGTGTCTTTATTTGTCGCAGTTATCTTATGCTGAGTTCCAATACCAGCTGCACTAAGTTCTAATGCGACGGGGTTGAATTTCAATGCATTTTCTGCAGAAGTTGCAAACTGAACCTTACTATCATCTACCTTAATTATATAAAGATCTGAAGGTAGTTTATCTGTAGATCCAACACCTGGAACATTCGCAGTTACAATACCCACAGCAGAACTAGTTTGTGGGAAAGAATACTTAACTAATTCACCAGTAACAAAGTAGTGATTTGGTAGTACAAGTACATTCTCTACAGTAGAAACTGTAGTTCCTAGAGCAGTTGAATCAAAGACTCTCTCAAAAATTAGATCACCTTGGTGTCTTAGTTCAAAACTTCTCTTAACATCATTTTCTGTACCCGTATATTCATCATATAGGGTTACAAAACGACCACCATCATAATCTAGAGAACTAGTAGAAATTCCTAAATCAACTAGACCAAATGCATTTGAGAATACACGAAGTTCAATTTCTTTATTTGGAACTGGTCCACTAACTGCAATAGGTTCAAAGTGAAGTTCTGCTTTTTTGGTTAATACGTTTTTATAAACATAGAATGTTCCAATTCCAGTATCTTCAATTTCTTCATCATTGGAAACTCTACCAAATTCTGTAATATATCCATCAGTTTCATTATGAGTGAATACTAATTCAGAGAACTGTACAACATTATTAGTTTTGTCTTCAATACTTACATAACCGTTAAATCCTTTATATCTTTCAGGGAAATCAATAACCATGAATGATGTAGTAGCAGAACCAACTGATGTTGAAGCAAATCCGACTGTAGTTAGTGTAGTATTATAAGTGCTATCACCCAGACCAGTTCTAGTTGTATTGGAAATTGAGATAACAACGGAAGACATATGATAATCTGTTGTCAATCCACTAGTTGGGACAAAACTCATATCAATATGATTTGCATTATATTCAAATTGATATGTTCCAATTCCACCACCAAATTCTAAGTCATAATTAGAAGTATCGAGGGAACCAAATTCAGTTTCGTAAATATTTTCTCCATCATGAACGAGGTTAAACTCATCCATTTGGAAATATGAATGATCAGATGCCTCAATAGTTACAATTACTTTAGAAGATGTGTAAGATGAATCAATTCCAACAATCTTATATGCAGAGTTAGTATTTTCAGGAACTTTTACGGTTTGAATACCGACTGCTGCAATATCACCAACGAATTGTGTTGCAATTCCAGCAATCGTTTCTGCAACAGAATATGATGTTCCACTGATATTATAATCTGTAAATCTGAACTCTACAGGATAGAATAGTAGTAGTCCGTTTCTTTCAAATACACCAACATCAAAGTAACCATGAACATTGTTAGTTTCTACTCGTCCATATTGGTTTAGATAACCATAATCACCATCAGTAATAACATTAACGATGATCATTTGTCTTTCACCAGGGAATTTTTTATTCGAGGTGAAGAGCATGTATTTTTTGGATCTAAATTTGTCTAGTGAGAATGTATCTACCGTGACAAACTTAGTTGCTCTAGGATTACTATTAAATTCATCACTGATGTCATCAACAATTAGTGCTCTATTACCAATAGATTCAAAATAATCGAGCATAACAAGTGAATTGAATCTCACTTCATCAGAAAGATAGTCCTTAATATTATTTTCTGTTGCAAGATCAATGTCATGAACACAATTTAAGTCATAATAAGAAGCAACATCAGAAATTCCTAAGAAACCACTTCTATTTTGCTCACTCTCAATACCAGTAGATTCTTCTGCTCTAGTAACAGTATCTGAAATTACTTGAAGATCACTAAACTTCTTAAATCCACTTGGGTGTGCTAGAGAACTGACAGGTTCACTCCAACTACTAATTCCAACTTCAGACTTTAGAGAATATGCAAAGTATTGATAGTAATTACTATCATGTAATCTTTGAGTTTCCTCATTTAAATAACCTCTCTTATCAAAAGGTTTGTATCGATTGTCATTTATAGCACCTGTATCATAGTTTAGTGATGTAATACCAACAACCTCAGTTAGAGTTCCACTAGAACCAGAAGTTTTGCCCTTAATAATATCACCAACTTGATATAATTCTGGAGATCCTGTGAAAATCTTAAGAATTTCGTTCTTAACACTCCAAGAAACTACAAGATCCTCTTGAGTTCCATTTGTAATAAGTTCATCCTCAAAATACTTATTAGCAATTCTATTAACCTTGAAAGTTGGGAAAAATTCCTGAGGAATGACTCTACCAGTAGTGTATAGATCATCATATACACCTGGATTATTGTTTACGACAAAATCAGTTAGTTTAAACTTAAATGATGGGTTTTGACCACCAATATTTGGATCATCTTCAGTTACAACAAACAGTTTCTTATAATTATAATCTGCAGAGTTATAACCTTCATCGTTCCCATTTGGATTTTTGGTGATAACACCTTCAATCATGAACCTCTTTCCTACTCCAAAAGGCCAAGCAGATAATGTACTAAATCCGACAACATCAAGAGTTACAGTTGCTTCTTTATCACCACTATCATATTCTATCTTAAGGATTTTGTATCCATTACTATTATTGATTGGAAGTAGTCTTGGTTCAACATCATACAAGTTCTTGGTATTCTTAATAACCTTAACTTTAAAAGAATCTTCTTCAACATATAGAAGTTCAGCATCATCAGCAATCTTATTGGTGTATCCATCAATAAGAACTAGATCTGGAAGAACTGTATAATTTTTACCAACAGTCAATACGTCAATACTTTTAATTGAAGTTAGTGGGTCAATTTTAAATAACGTAGGTGTAAATGCTCTTGGTCTTAAAGTATAATCTGATGGGAAATCAAATCCAATACTATCAATTTCAATGTTTCTAGCAATACCAACATTGCTGGATTTAGGGAATAAAATTGCATTTAGACCTTCTTCACTTTTAACTCTTTGAATGACAGGAATCTTAGTTAAATTACCACCATTTGAAATAAATTGAACCTCATTAATAGGTCCTTTTGCAGTCGTTGATATTGTCGAATAACTGATATCAGCTGTTGACTTATGAGTATATGAAGAAGATTCTGCAGGATCCGCAATTGTATATTTAAATATCTTATCACTATCAATTCTTACATTAAAGAAACCAGAATATTTACTATCTACAAATGATATTGAATTATCTACTTCTTCATCCAAACTTACCAAGGAGAATGAAACTGGAACATTTTCATTCTTTATTGGTTCTAGATTATAATATAATTTGCTTGGAATTTCATCATCACAAATTAATTTGACGGTTGCATCAGAATCTACACCCAGTTTTCCTTCTGCAATTACACTCAATTTTTTATCTTTTTTGGATGTAATAAACTCGTGTCTTAGTTCCTTATCATAATAGAATTTTAATTCAAAAGCAGGGAATCTAATATTATTTCTCACATAAGAAAGGCTAAAGTCTGAAACATCAAAATTGAATGTCTTATTTTTAACTAATTCGAGAGGTGGATTAATAACTAAAAGCCTTCCAGAAGATTGAGTTGTAATTAGTGCATCTTCTTTCGTATTTTTATCAAGCAATTTAATTGTATTAACATCTACAACTTTTACATAATAAACTTCATTAGAAACTAATCCTCCTGGAGGTGCAGTTGCTTCTAAAAGTACTTTTTGATCATCTAAAAGTTTATGATCATTTATAGTAATGAAATTAGTTGTTAAATCGATATCAGCATTTACAAAATCAAATTTACCAAAAGCAAACTTTCTATTAATTTCATTATAAAATACTTGTACGTTCTTCTCAATATTTGGAGTGCATTTGAACTCAATAAAATCATTAAAGACTAATCCATGCTCTTTAGATGTTGTAACAGTAACTTCTGTAGTCGTTATTCTTCCTTTAACAGCATTTGGATAAACAGTTTCAAAACTATGGTTATCCCCTGTTCCAAAACTAGTAAACTTTAGAAGTTCAGTCGCACTTCCAACACCAACTGGACCAGTAGATCCAACACCAACCTTTCTAGAGGAAATACCAACATATCCATTTTCAAATGGATATGCATAATAAACTCTGTCAGCAACTAATTCAAAAGAATCTCCAAAGGATTCTACAGCAATTGCTCCACCATTAGTATTATATTTGATTGGAGTATTTACACTTAATCTGTTTTCTGGAAGATATATCTTATTTTGACCTACAAATATTTGGGTTGAACCTGAACCTGGATTTGAAATTGTTAGTGTTGTTCCAATACCAACACCAACCGATTCTATAGGATTAAAATATAAAGTAGTATTATATACTTTTTTCAGTTCATCAAATCCTACGTCTGGAACAAACTTTCTAGGATTTTCGGATAATGCAGTACCTACAGGATAACTTGTACCAATAGTTCCATTTACTTCTCTTTGAACTCTAAGTCTGGAATTAGTAGAATCTACATTTAAGACTTTTACTTCTTCTCTGAAATTTCCACTCTTAATTACAAAAATATCATCAGGAAAAATTGGAGTTGTTTCTGACTGCGTTGAGTCTAAACCAAATACATTAATATAAGTAACTATTCCAGTTTGACTTGGTTCTGATACCGCAGTGTTTATATCCAAATCTCTATCAAAGACCGTGATATCTGTATTAATAGTCTGTTGATTGGTGATATCACTAATCTTTGCAAGTCCACCCTTTAAATTATGAGGAACAGAACAAATGCCAAGTCCATTAATATATTCTACATGACTAATTGTAGAAGTTGCAGCAGAAACTGTAGATACATCAGTTCCACCAACACTTACAACATTTGCTATAGGTCTCTTTGTTCCAGGACCACTACTCGCAAATATAACTTTATCTCCAATTTTATAATTTTGTCCACCTGAGAAAATTTCAATACTATCTACTTCTCCATTACTAACATCTTTAATCTTTGATGTTACGGTAAATACCTTGGAAGGATTAAAGATATATGAATAATCACCAAACGAAGTTTCAGTATTATATGGTGTTACATTCCTATACAGGTTATAATTTCTATAATTTTCACTGGTATATTCTCCAATTTCACCATCTTCAAGTTCTTCAAAGAAAGATGTCTGGTTAATATATGGATCAAAGTTAAAATCTATTGGTTTTGATTTGAATGATTCACCAATTACATAAGGAAAAACTGGTAATTTGAAATTTGAGAATGCAGAATCATTGTTACCAATAGTGGTAAAATATGCATAAACTCCATTTGGATATTCTGGAGTAATACAATATCTACCATTATGTTCATCCAAATCTCCATCACTAAACCACTCATAATCATTAACAAAAAATCCCAAAGGATAAACACCAATAGGTGGTCTATTTGCTAGAGCTCTCTTAGTATAACCACTAACCATCCTCTTAATACCACCCGTTCCATCGATGTTGGTAAATCCATATGGTCCGTAAATTGGATTTCCATCATATGCATATCCAAGGATTGGAGAATGGTAATTTGAATCCTTTTCTCTACCTAAAGAGTCAAATTGCAAGTCTGGATTGAAAGTTGTTCTGCCGTTAACAACTCTCTTATTATAGAGTGATCGTCTTAATTTTCTTGGAGCATAACAATGACCATATTGGAGAATTCCATCCTCCGAAAATTCTTCTGGAGTAGCAGAGTCCTGATAGATGAATCCATCATCATTATAAATTTGATTACTGTTTAATGCACGTTCAACTAAGTTTACATTCCATCTATCAATTTTAGCATTAAATTTAGCATCTCTACCTGCAGCAACTATTTCGATTTCGGTAGATTCATCATAATTTTTTCCACTATGTTGTACTAAAATATCAGATACTCTTCCATCTGCGGAAAGAATTGGTTGCAAAACAGCACCAAATCCATCACCTCCACCAACTATTATAACATCTGGAGTAGAGAAATACTTTTGACCAGCATTTTGAATGATAACATCTCTAATTTCACCATCAATAATAAAAGGTTTTGCAGTTGCTAGTTTTCCAGATTCTGCTTCAATTACGGGTTGCCTCTCATAATTGAAAATATTAGTGCAACCATACCCAACACCTCTATTCTCTAAAAATACTTCTTTAATTTCTCCTCTAGCAATAGGAACAACTTCGGGAGATACAACATTTGTATCTCTAATTTCAGGATCTACGGTAACTTTAACTGGTGGATAACTAAAATATTGTCTACCAACACCAGATGATGTAATATCTTTATATTGCCCCAATTTGTAATAGAAATCATCTTTAATGGTTCCAACACCAACCTCAGATAGTCTAAATCTATTATCGTCAATTTTTGATACGTAATATTTTGTATTACTAGTTAAACCAGTAATTTCTGTAGTAGAAGAATCGTATACGACGATTTCCCCATTACTAAAACCATGATTATTGATAGTAATTATATTTGTATAGAAATCGATTGGATTTGCATCGATTGCAGTATCGTATGAAACCTTACGATAAGTATAATCTTCTGCAGAATATGTAACTCTAATGTCACTTAGTCTTTTTTTCTTCTCAGTAGATTGAATGATATGATCACCAACACCAAAATTGGTAAAATTAATTGGATTTAAAGCATCTAATGCATCTTCCTTTGAAAAATGAAGTTGAAACTCTCTATCAGAAAGGTATCCAATATAATATAATGACTTATTCTGTAAACCACCAATTTCTTGATAGCTTTGAGTGTCATAAATTACTTTTTCTCCATTTCTAAAGAGGTGATCTTCTTCAGTAATAATCTTATTTGAAGAAATATCTACTCTTAAACCATCTTCTGCATTAATTTTAGCATAATGAGTATACGTTTCCATAACAGGAACCGCATTACATCCACTACCATTTCCTCCAGTAATAGTAATTTTGGGGTCGGATGTATAATTAAAACCTGCAGTATTGATTCTAATGTCTTGAATAGATCCAGTTATTACAAAATTTCCTTCACAACCAGATCCTTCAGCATCAGTTATTGCTAAGTTTGGTGGATCGATGAGATCATAATCATCACCACCAGATAAAACATCAATTTTAGTTAAAGATCCATAAAAAATATCATCCTTTGACTTATAGTTCAGTACTTCTACACCATTACGTAAAATTCCAATAGGACCAGAAACTGTAGGTACTGAGTCAATTTGATCAACTGGTAGTGTAATTTTCTTTAATAATTTTTTTGATTGTAAATTAAACGGATTTTCTAGAGTTAGTGATCTTTCAATATCAGGAAAATCTGAATAGTAGAAAATATTATCAGTAACTGAACCTTCAATGGTAATATAATCTTTAGTATATACTCTATTAAGACTGGTTGATAGTTTAATAGTTTTATTATCTACTACAGTAACATAATATCTTCCGTTAGGAATACTAAGTCTATTATCTTCGTCTTCTTCTCTATAAATGATTGAATCACCATTATAGAAAGAATGAATTACTTCTGCACTAGTTGCAGTTGAATCCTGACCGATTTTAATTTCTTTATTATTTTGATTACTTGGCAAAGTAACTGAAAACTTTATCCTCTTATCATTGGCAGAAATTTCTTCATTATAGTAAGTTGGAAGACCAGAAGATGCAACAAAAATATCTTGATCTAAATTTTCTTTCCTATAGATATTCTGAACATTTGTATTATAACTAGATGCTTCTGGGAAAAACTTAAATTTTGCTTTATTTAATTTTCTCTCAATCTTAAACGTTCTTGTATCATCAATTGTAATTAATGTTTCGGATGTAAAAATATATTCAGTAGCACTATTTCTTGTAGAAATTACTACATCATAAGTATTACCTAAAGAATCAATTAAAGTAAATCTGTCTTGTGCATTTAAGTCAAAATCTGATTGTACTTCAAAATGATATTGTCTATTATTTGCACTAAGTAAAACTAAATTTTCGACATTATAGCAAGCTGTAGTATTAAATGACCACTGATTAAATCTTCTATCAGTATCCAATAATCCTAATGTATCTAATTTAATTGGATCATCAATGGAAAAGGCAGAATCATCTGCAGGAGTAATACCCGATAAAATTGGAGTAATTCTAAAATATAATACACCATCATCAGTTTCCACAAAACCATATTCTTTTGAGGAAATTAATGCTCCTTTAGGAATATCAAATTCAGCTTCTGCATTTGTAAATTCATTGACAGTTTTTCCATCATATTCGCAACTTTTTATAATATTATTGTCAAGAAATACATCAAGAGATGATCTATCAGAAAATGATAATGTAGAATCTACATATAGAAAGTTTGGATAATCACCTGTTGCTGGATCTTTTTTATATTCCTCAACAATTTTGGTAGTTGAAGTTGGTTTAAATTTTCCAAAAATAGTTCCAGATACACTAATATCCTTATCATAATCATTATCTAAACTAACAATATAATAAAAATCGTTACCTCTTTCTATTCTTTCAACATTAGTAATTGTGCCATATGCAGTAATTGGTGATGTTTCATCGGTACTGTCAGATTCTCTTTGCTTGAGAGTTCTATGACGTATAGCTTCTGTATAATCAATAGTATTATCACCGACAAAATATAGTACTAAATCACTTGTCCTTCTATTAGCAGATGAAGATGCCTCAAATACATGATCAGATAAGTTAAGAACTTTTACGTCTTTTCCATAAAGAGCTTTGAATAAAATCTTAAATCCTTCACTAGTACCTTTTGCTTTATAAAAATCACTTACTTGCTTGTAGAATAATCTAGAATTTACTCCATAATGTAACTTTCTACCGTCAAATCCAGGAGCAATTTGGGTTTTTAATTTTTCTAAAAATTCGGTTAATAATACATTACTTAAGTTGATGACATCCCTACCAGATGCATAACTAGACGCCAGACTGGTTCTAAATTCAATCTCAGTACCAATATCAGTTATTCCACTAAATCCTCTAACGCAATCAATAAATGTTCTATCATCTTTTGATTTGTATAAAATAATTTCATCATCAATTTGAATCAAACCAAAGTTATTTGGAAATCCACTTGTAGACTCTACTGTTATAGTAGTAGTATCAAAATCTACATCATCAGCTAATTCAGTTTTACTACTCTTTAATAAAAGAGAATCAAGTTTTGCATATTGGTCAATATTTGATAACAGATCTGAAGGACCACCTGAAACCTCATTAGACTCCTGATATGTCCTCAAAAACTCTTTAAAAAGTGGAAATTCATCATTTATAAAATCTGGAATCTGATTTTCCAGTACTTGTGATAAACTGACTCTATTATTGACCATTTTTTTAAGATATTGCTGAGTTAATGATGAAATTTAAATTTAGTCTATGTCCGAAGATGCTTCTCTAATAACCTTATAATCCGAAGCATAGGTTGGAGTAATGATATAATCGGATCCTGTAGGATCAGCACCAGATAAAATCGTATCCGAAATAACAGTTAGATTTGATTGTGAAACGTCAAATTGTAAGAATAAATCTTGCAGACCGATAACATCATTTGAAGATGGACATGCAGAAATTTCTATACTGGAATTTTGTTTTATAATGGTTGATGTTATATTTATTGCACTTATATTAATTTCACCTTTCACATAATCAACAACTCCAACATTACGTCGCATTATCGTAGCATCATTTCTTTGAGGAAGATCATCTTCAATATCATTAACTTGTAGTGGTTGTTCTGGTACTGAAATTAGTACCAATTCACCAGTCAGTCCATCTGCTTTTGGAATATCTGAGAAATATACTGTTTTGTTTATACCACTAACTTTAAAACCAGATGACTTGATATTAAAACCTGAATCATTTAATATTTTAAATGAATTTCCAAAACAAACTTCATATTCTGCCATTCTGTTTAAAATAGATCTCATATCTCTACGGATACGAATTTCAGTAATGTTGGAAGTAATAGCCTTATTAGCATTATCAATTATCGATGTAAACTGACTATATCTAAATCTAGATCCGTACATATTCATACTTTCACCTTCAGAAAACTTGGTCAAAGCATTAGTTACATCTGTTAAAACAGTTTCTTGGTCAGAAACTTTATTTGAATTGTAATATATTGTACTAGAACATTCTACAAAAACGTAATTGGTATCAATAAGTTCTGGAATAATTCCTGCCATGGAATATTTTCTCAATTCTCTTTTGATACTGTCTTTTAAACTATTAGAGACAAATAAACCACTCTTTGGTTTAATCGCAATAAAAACTTTTCCAAATCTTGGAGGTCTTAATTCTTCACCACCAAACGCAGTGATAGAATCCGTTTCTGGATAAATTCTTCTAATAATAGTTTCATAATCACTACTAGTAACTGCTCTATTCTGAGAAGCATACGTTCTTGTAGCATAATTTTTAATTGATTCTACAGATTCAATTGAAGAACCATTTTTTGATGATGATAAAGTTGTTAATCTAGAAATATCTCTTGAAATAACTCTACCATCGTTATCTGTAAGATTTCCGACAAATCTAAAGGCAGAAGCATCATTTCCTTCTGCACCATTTGTTGTAATGTAACTAACTTCGACAAGATTGCCATCTTGTAGTTTATTTGCAAAAATACCATCACCAAAAATTAACTCATATCTTTCATCTTCAATTTCTTGAATGAAAAATACCTTTGTTGTTCCATCAATTTCTGTTATACTATCTGCCATAGTATAAACAATCCTATCATCAACAAATGCGTTATCTTTTACAGTAACTCTAATTGTAGAGTAATCAATTCCTGCGTTACCGAGGATAAATCTCTGGATTAAATCATCAGTATCAACAGTAAACTCTTCTTTAATGAGTGTACCTTCATATACTTTTAAATTATCAAATGTTGCTTTGCCCTCCGTGACAACTGCTGTAACGTCTTCTGGAATACAGAAAGACAAGTTTCTAGAACCAAGAGAGTTGGCATTAAGTGCAACACTTCCTTTTGATAAAGTAATTGATCTTGGTTTTACTGGGAAATTAGTAGTATCAACAGAGAAACGAATCATTGCTTCTGCTGCTTTTTTGGATCTTGGAATGTATCCAATATTTCTTGCAAGAGAAACAACATTTTCACGCAAAGTAGCACTATCAATGAATACCTCATTACTCAACATATTGGCATTATATGCCGAAATGTAAGTATTATAAGCAAGGATATCGACTACAACAGCAAGAGTAGATCCCTCAAAGTCGTAATCAGTAAAATTACTATTAGACCTAAGGTGTTCCTTAATGTTAGTTTTTATTTGCTCAAAATCGAGAGA
>TARA_A100001201_G_scaffold23143_1_pt1 | contig 15203 bp, 19 predicted proteins | sample TARA_A100001201 | Tara Oceans TARA_A100001201 (sample SAMEA2619872) | marine metagenome | biome: marine biome (ENVO:00000447); feature: surface water layer (ENVO:00002042); material: "saline water (ENVO:00002010), including plankton (ENVO:xxxxxxxx)" | depth 5 m | reverse complement strand
TATTTTTGCAGATTTTCTATCATTTTTTTTGATAGCATCTGCATACAGCGTTTTAAACTCTGCTATTTGATCGTCTATCTCATTTAATTGTTTGTCTCCAGTTCTCGTTTTATTTACAATTAAATCTCCAGTATCAACCCTTTCTCCTCTGAGATGTTTGCCGATAGTATATTTTAATAAAGCCTCTTGGTTTTCTGGAGAGATAGCTGCAAGCCTTTGATAAATATTTGGCTTTCCTCTAACCTTTGCAAGATAATCTCCTAATTTTCCAAAACCAGTTTGGAATTTTGCACCTATTAATCCACCAGCTGCAACATTTACAAAAGCATCGTAAGAGCTGTAATCTGATTGCTGAGATCTATGTACTCCATAAACAACTGGCTCAACGGCTAAATTTCCAGCAAAACCCTCTATAAAACCTTTTTTCATTCTGGCAATATTTTTACCAGACTTAGCAACCATTCCAGCAAACTTTGCTTGTCCAACTATAGGAACAAAGGATGCTGCAATATTTATTGGATCTAAAAAACTTGTACCAAGAGATGTTAAAAAATAACCACCTTTTGCAAAGTAGTTTTGTGGTCCCTTTGATATTGTGTGTTGTCTGTCTATTTCTTCTTCTTTTCTTTTAACCAAATAATCAACAACATGCTTTCTTGTATCTTCTTTAAAATTTAAACCAAGTGATGCGTATTCTTTGTTTAAATCATCTTTGTTTAAATATGTGTTGTCTTGATTATAAGCAGAAAGTTCCTCGCCTTTTCTCCATAAAGAATATGTTGGATTGTAATTCCAAGCATTAAGAGCAGTAGCTTTAGCAGCCTCAAAGAAACCAACTTGGATGTCGTTATAAGCTGATCCTATTCTTTCTTTTGTTTGTTCAAATTGTCCAAACCCAATATTTATCATTATCCAGCTAAGCCTCCGCCATCGTCATCTGTTCCGAATACATCGTAATATTCTATAACTGGCAGCGGATCTTTTGTGTGCGGGAAAGTATATTCTGTGCTGTCAATACCAGATTTGTTGTTTAAGTTATCTGTAAAATAAAATTCTATTTTTTTACCCTCACTATTAACTACTGGTACTGGTCCCCTAGAAGTTTCAAAATGTAAAATAACACCAGTAGATGTGTCATTTAATAAAAATTTATGATTTTTTTGTATAGCAGATTTAGTTCTCTCATTAATACTTTCTTCTGATATATTTTCTAAATCAAGCTCGCTTGCATAATGTTTATAACCATCTTTTCCCATAAATTTATCGAGCATAGTTCCCTCTTCTATCTGCAAACTTATTGCCTCTGTTTTTGTAAGAACAGCAGATTGATTTACAACTTTGCCATTTACATCTCTTGGAATAAAAAAGTTTTTATCTGGAGCAATCATATAATCAGATAAAAATTCTCTTGATGTTTTTTTTATTGCATCTTTATAATTCATACCGCCATCAATTCTGATAAGTACAGCTTTATAAAGAGTATCTTCAACATTGTTTTTATAACCAATTACATTTGTTGAACCAGGCATTTGATTTTCAATAACCTCTTCAAAATCACTTACAGATTTTGCAATTTCTTTTTTTATTGTTGATGTAGAAATTCCTTTTGGCAGCTCTGGTTTTACTTGTTTTTCTAAATCTTTGATAGTGTAAGATTGCAATATATCATTACTTAAATTTTCATTGTTGGTACTCATTGCCATTGCAAAATGATTTGGCAATCCCTCAGCCTCCATTTGTTTTAAAATTTGTGGCATATTTTCATTACCATAAATAGCACCATAACTCATAATTAATCCTTTTTTCTCTTGCCAAGTTTTTGACGGATCATTTATTTGTGATACAGCAGATTTTATTTCTGATTTACTTACATAAAATCTTTTGCCATCTCTTATGCCAAGAGTGTCGAATTTAGTATCAAGTAATAGTTTTTTTTCATTTGCTAGTTCTTTTTTTTCTTCTATTGTTCCAGCTTGTTGTATTTTTTCATCAATAGTTTTAATTTGATTATCACTTTTAGAAATATAACCAACAATATCATTATCATTTACTGCATCTGTTCTTTCTTTTATTGCAGATGTTATAACTTGATTAGCTTTTCTTTTTGCAGCTATCTCATCTCCAGATCCAGTAAGATCATATAATTTTACTTTTCCAAGTTCTGATTGTTTTAAAGTTTTAACCTCATTTATTTTTTCTCTTACAAAATTGTTTGCATCAACAGCAATTTTAATTTTATCGTAATTCTCATATCCCTCAAAGGCTTTTAAATAATCTTTTGTATTAAATTCTGCATCTAATCCTAATTTTGCTCTTTCTGTATCACTATCTATATTTTCTGTCATTTTAGTTTGTGCAGCTCTAACAATTTTTTCTTTAACTCTTATTTTTGTTTCTGCATTAAGATTTTTATAAACATTATTATTAAAATTATTTAATGTTTGTATTGGATCTTTGCTTAAATGATTAGATATTGTAAGAACATCTATATTATTTTTTGTATCAAATTCTAATTGTGCAAACTTATCTCCAAATAAAGATATGTTTCCAGAGTTTGCAAAAAATGCTTTTAGATCTGTTTGTGCCATCATATATTCTTTTGAATTTACTTGGCTATTTGCAATTCTATAACTTATTCCATCTAATTCTTTTAATTTATAACTTCTTGTTTCGTTTCTAAAATTAACAAATGTATTATCTCTGATTGTACCACTTTCATTAATAAACCTTTTGTCCATATAACTTTTAAATAATTTTTTTGCGAATGGACCAGTCATTTTAGCAGAATATTTATCTAAATTTTTTTGCCACTCTGCTTTATAAGACAGCATAGCCTCATCGGGTTTTGTGCTTTCTTTAAATTGATTGACTTTTGTTGCTAAACCCTCAGATGTAGTGATTGTTCCGCCAGCTGGATGTTCAGTAAATTCGTCTTTATCCATATCCTTGCTAGCCTCTATGACTTGATTTTCAGCTTTTTGTTTTTCGTATTTTACATAAAATTCTTCGCCAGCTTGCATCATACCTTTGAATGCTCTTGGGATCATAGTCATTGTATTTTGATCGACTTTCATTCCAGGTGTACTAGCTCTTTCTGATACTTCTTCTGTGGGTCTTATTTGTGATTGATAAATTTTTATTGCCATTTTATATAAACGCCTTTCCGAAATTTAATAAACTTTGTCCAGCTGCATAGTAGCTTGCTTTCTTAGCTACCTTGCCTTTAAATCTTTGCATATTAGCCTCTGCTCTTGTGTTTATAGCATCATTATATTTTTGATCTCTTGCTACCTCTGCATTGTATTTTAACATATCTCTATCTCTTTCAAAATTTAATTGATTTTCATACATTACATCGTCAAATGATCCGCTTAGCTCAACACCCGATGCAGCATAGCTTGTTCTTATCGCACCCTCAGATTGTTCAGCAATATAATTAAATTTTGGTAAATCGTATGTTGTATAAACTTGATAACCTTGTTTTGCCTCTTGATCTTTTATTTTTGCATCTCTTTCTAATAATGCAGCATTATAATTAGCTCCCGCTTGTGCTGCTCTTCCACCTAATATGTCTCCAAAAAAACTCATCTTTCTATCCTCGCAAATCTAATAAAATCTTCTCCAGCGGGACCATAGTTTTTCATAAGTCCCTCTGGTTTTAAGCCTAACCATTTTGCAAATCGTATAGCCATCTCACAATCTGCTTTTACGCTAGTCTGTAATCTTTTTATATTATTATTTTTAATTAACATCTCAGTTCTTTTTTTTATGTGCTTAGCACAAAAAACTGGATATTTATAAATTTCTTTTGTAGCCAAGACCCACCCCTCGGCAACGCCATCCCAGAGATGAAAGACACCTCCAGCCGCTATCGGCTTGTTATCTACAAGACCCGTGAACGACATACCAACCTCTTTTAAAAAATAAGTATATTTTCTATGTTCTGGTTTAAGTTCTAATAGCTTGCTGTTTAATCCAATATCCAGCATTTGTTCAGCGTGTTTATTTTCAAAAGGCACTATCACTACCTTAGACATTCTCAGTTTCCATTCTAGGATATATTCCTAATATTGTCATCGGCAGAGCTTGTGGCTGCTTAACATAGATTAATCCCTCTATGCCGTGTCCAGCATCAAACTCGACTTGTTTATCTCCAGTAAATAACGGCACGGGTAAATCCATACTTGCGCTGCTATCTCTAAAATCAATTGATGTTAAATTATCTGAGCTTGGTCCAACACTAGCTCCTATTGTGTGTTGAAATCTTACAGATAAATCAAAAACTCTTATTGTCTTTGTTTGTGTTGTTTCAGTAAATCCCTCATCTAATCTCATTGTTTGTAAGTCAGATGAATATAATAATCCTACTTTTGCCTCTTCAACAGCTGTGTCTAAAACTATTGCACCCGATGAAACTTGTTTTGAGTTTTGTGTTGAACCCTCTCCAATAATATCGACTACTTCTCCCTCTAAATGTGTTAGACCAGATAAGTTAGCTGTTTGTCCACCCGTATAAGCTAAACCACTATCTAAATAATGAAACGCTGTTAAATCCTCGTTAAATTCAAAAGGTGTAAAAAATTCAACATATCTTTTTGTAGCTCCGTTTATGTACCTATTTATTATTACATAAACTTGATCCTCATCTGTATCGCCATCTATTGTTGCAACACTCTCGACTTTTGCGTGAGTTAAAATTTTATCTGTTTGCTCTGAGCTGTGAGCAGATGTTAGATTTACAACATTTGATCTAGCCTCATCTGTAAATAATTGAATTTGATTATCATCTATTTTTGCAACATAATATTTTATATTCTCAGCTAAACCAGAGATAGCGGTTCCCGAATTTTTGTAAAAAATAAATTGTCCAGTTTTAAATCCGTGATTATCAATAAATAAAAAATTATTATTTATATTTACGCCTTGATAAATAAATTGTGTAGTATTAGATCCTGGAGCTGAAGTTAAATTTATAGCTGTTCCCGCAGTAGCGTTTGATGATGATGTTGCTAATTTTATATTATTAGCGTCTACGGATATTACATAATAAATTTGTGAGTTCGATAATCCGCCAATAACATTTGACGCTGCATAATAATACACGGGATCTCCCGTTGCTAATCCGTGTCCAGTAATTGTAATTGTGTTGTTAGATGTTGAAACATTTGTAGAGTTTGCTGTAAAAGAAATTTTTTGTTGTTTTACAGATTTTCCAGTATCAGACTTGCCACCAAAAATATGTCTATGCCAAGCAACAACATTTTCTAATCTGTTGTAAGTTAAACCAGCTAATTGTCCGTCATTACGAACCGCCCAGACAATAGAATGAGGCTCTTGCTGATAAGCCATATCTGATAATCCACTTTCTGAAATATGATCTGCAAGAATTGTTAAGTCTGGAGCTGTATAACCATCTGTATCAAAATTATAAGCTAGCTCTCTTATTTTTCTTTTAGCTCTTTGTAAAAATATTGTTGCGTTTCCGATTGACAAAGCATCTACACCAGCTGATCCATAGTTGGATTGTTTTCTAATGTTAATGTTTGTTGGTGTGATTGCATCTTGAGCAGCTCCAGAAGATACTGCATATTCGCCACCCGTTGTCATCACAATTAAAGTTCTTGTAGCTTTCATAGCTTGGATGGCATTTACCTGGTTTGAGGCAATTGTATAAACCATAGCATCGTCATCATTAGTACCCGATGCCATATTTTCATAATCTCCAGATTTAGAAAAAAACATTGTTTGTGGTTGTTGTGATGTACCAGCAAAAACTAAACGCTGTTCAAAAAATGATACGCAACGAGGATGTCCAGTTGTTGCAGAAAAAGCTCCCAGTTTCCAAGTTGATACAGCATTAGTATTATCAAAATCATCTAATACATTTGCAGACACTTGCGTTGCAGAAGTAAATGCAGTTATTTTTGCAAAACCATTAGAAAATCTTACAAGTCTGTCTACATCTGTAGAAACAAATAAACTAGCTGAGGCTGTCAATGTTATTCCGTTGCCAGATGTAGCGGATGGGGTAATTGTGGTAGATGTGGTATTTGTGTCTAAGTAGGGTCCATCTGTAAAATCAACATCTGCTAAAGACCAGGATGTGTGTCCAGTTCTTGATAATTTTTTTACTGGATGATTTTCATTGCAGATATACATAACATCAGCACTCTGCGCAAATTTAAGATCAAACAATTGTGCCGTTGTATATGGAGATGAAATTTCGTAAGCAGATCCACCAGATGTTATTTGTCCGTTATCTTTATAAAATCTTATGTACTGATTGCCAAATTCTAAAATATAAGTTTGCTCTGTAGAAAAAGTAAATGGGATAAGTCTTGTTTTAGCTGTACTATCTTTAACCTCTGATACAAAGTAAGTACCTGGTCGTCTTGTTATTGGTCCGTGAGGTAATACAACAAAGTTTTCAATACGAGACGCTGCTGAAAAATATTTCGCAAAGTCTGTTCTTCCTTGCATACTATCGCTCATTTCCCCAGCGGTAAAGCTAGGGATGCTTAATAATTGTTTTCCCATAATTTAATATCTGCTGTTTATAAAATCTTCAGTTAAGAGCTGATCGACTTGTCCGTTATTTGGATCAACATTATATCCCTCGCTAGCGTCTGTGTGTCTAGCCTCAGATAATTTAAACTGATACTTTTCTTGCATCAATTTAGAAACTTGTAGATTAGCTGTTATAGCGTAAGCAAGATCTGCTGCTAATCCAGCTGATATAGTTTCTCTTGTTAATACATCTAACTCGTTTGGATCTGTAATTTGAGCAACATAAGAAATTTTTATTGTGCTTTCATTACAAAGAATTTTTCTTCCCTCTACTTTGTGATCTGAATTGTAAGCATCTAATCCTAAAAGTCTTAGACAATCACTTGGTAAAGTAAATTGAAATTTAAAACCATAAGCGGGTGTTGCGGTATCTTGAGCCAATTGCTGTCTTTTAATTAAGCAATTCCAAGGATGACTTCTATATACCGCATCCCTAATTGTTTCGTACCTAGCGTTGCACAATCTTGCGTTTTTTGAATTATCTGTAAGCGCAGTAATAGATGCAGCACCTAATTGGTTCAACGCACTATTACATATCTGAACAACACTAGCCATTTGTTATTTTCTCTTTCGTTTTTTTGGAAAGCCAGCTTTCATATTAGCATACGCTTTTGGTGTAATTGTACTCTTAGATTTTGGTCTTGATATTCCTTTTCGTCTACGAGCATTTATATTTGCGTATAAGCCTCTTCTTTTTCTAGCCATACTATCCTCTCTTCTTTTTTCTAAGTTTCTTAAAATCAGCACCAGTAATTCGGTTCCTTGGCTTAGCTACTCGTGCTATCTTTTTTTGTTTTGCGGAAAGTCGTTTCATTATTTTTTCTTCTTTCCTTTTTTCATTTTATTTTTCTTTGGTGGTCTACCTCTTTTAGACCCGTATGTTCCTTTGCCTCTTGGCATTAGATCCTCCATTGGTTGTTATTAAAAAGGGAGGCAGTCTCCCGCCTCCCTAAGAATTGATATTACTATCAATTATTACTCATCGCAAGGTACTTGGAAAACTTTTGCCTCTTCCATTCTAGTAGCACCAATTGCCATAGAGTAGTACACTTGAGTTGCGTATGATTTGTCGTCTCTCTCAGTTATTTTCGCTTTTACATCAGCTCCAATCGCTAACTTGATTGCATCTTCAGTAAAACCAAAACATAATCTGTCATCCGTATTAGTTGCATCGAAATTAAGTCTTGTAGACATAATAAATTCGAAACCTAAAAACGAATTGATCTCTCCTTGAGCTAAAGCTCTGATCGTATTGAAATCTGCAGATTTAACTTCTGTAGTATTTAATAGATCTTGGATCTGTTTTGGACCACAAACAAAGTATCTTTTTAAAGACGGGTCTACACTACCATTGTCAAAGAAAAACTTAGTTTCTAATAACTTAGCTAATGTTAAACCATCTGTTTGTTGTGCAGTTGAGAATTTAGATGAGCTTGGTAAAGCTACAGCTGTTGCACCAGCAACGCCAGTATCAGCTGATCCTCCCAACGCAGCAATTATCTGATCGTCAATCGTTCTGTTCATAGCTGCAGCAGCCGCTTTAGCGTATGAGCTAGTTGGATCAACAAGCATTCTTACTTTGTCGAGATCATCTATTAAGTCAGCCCATTCAAAATCTGAAAGGCTTACTCTTCGTCTGCTGTGTGGTGTGTTCACTTGAGGAGTGTTCCCGTGTCTAGTTGTTCTAGCTACGGCTGCAGTTGCTCCGATTTGATCGAAGAACGCATTTTTTCCTCTGATAGTTTCCACATCAACAGCACCTCTTAGCTTACTCCCCATTTGTTGAGAAAGCATAGATACATTTGCAGAGTATTGTTCTACAAATGCTGTAGTAATTTGAGAAGACATAAGTCATCCCTCCTTATTAGTTGTTGTTAATGTTAAATCGGATGATTATCCTTGCGGGTCGCTCCTCGATTTTAGATCTCCTGGATCCCAATCTTTCTTGGTGTCAATTTGGGTCTTTCGATTATCCAAATCATTTTTAGAATTAACAAAAAAAAATTACTTATTCAACAGCTTTCTTTTCTCGTAATTCCAAAACTTCTTGTACTGCAGCTGCGTGATTAGGATGATTTTTATCCCAGTACGCAGATTTAGGATCAGCTGTAAGATTAGCAATTTCTTTATCTATTTGCTTAGGTGTCATATAAGCTGGTCCATCTGCTTGAACAATTTTATCTTCTCCCATTTTATCAGCAAGAGTTGCAAACGCTTTTATAACAGCTGGATGATCTCCAAGTTTAGTTCCATCTGCTAAGTTAGTATTCATAAACCCCTCTGGGAAAATTTCAGAGACAATATTATTAGCAGCTTGCACTTTTGAATTAAATGCTTGACCCCACTCTGTTTTAAGTTCGGTTTCAGCTTTTTGTCTTTGTGCAAGAGCAATTTGATCTGCCTCTGATAACTCTTTAGAAATCATCTCGTTATAAAATTTTACAACGCCATCTGCTTGATTAGGAAGTAATCCTAATTTGTGAGCGTGATCTGCAAAAGTTTTTAACGCCTCTTGATTTACATTTTGATCTTCTGGCAAATTGAATTTATATCCCTCAGAATTTTTTGGTCTGCCTAATTTTTCATAAACAGCATCCCAATCTTTTTCTGTTGCAAATTTATTAGGTACTGGAATTTTATCAGCACCTACTAATTTTTGTGCGTGGACAAAACTTTTAGCCAGGCTTTCAATGTCTTTAATATTTTCTAAAGACTTATCTGCTTTTAGTTCATCGGGAAGATTTGCTTTCCAATCAACATTTTCATTTGGAGTTTTTGGTGTAGGATCTCCAGACAATACCGCATTTTGCTCCGCTTGTTGTGGAGCTGCTGGTGTTGCTACCTCTTGATTTTCGCTAGACATATTATTTCTCCTTTTTGTTTAGCATATTATTTAAGAACAAGACCATTGATCGTTGTCCCTCTAAAAATGCGCTTTCGTGGCTATCTCCTTTTATAAAAGTAGTAGTCTCAAAGCTGCATCTCTTTTTAAGATCATCAAGCACTCTTTGTCCGCTCTCTGATCCAAAAGTCGTTTTATAGTCTATAACTAATTGTTTAATATCTTTTTCATTCACTTAACATACCCGCCTTTAGAGCTGGAGCAATCTTACCAGCACTTTCAGCTACTTGCTGAGCTTGTTGTAATTCAGCTTGCTGTATCTGCTCTTGTTGTTTTTGCTCTTTCATCTCATTTACCTCGGCAGTAGATCTCATAACTTTAGCTGGCAAGCCTAATACATCTTTAATATGATTGACTAAACCATCTATATCTAAGTAATCAAAAACTGGAGCTACATTCTGCAGCGATCCAAATATTTCTATACCTCTCATTATTGATGAAAGCTCTTGTGTCTTTTGAGCTTTAGCTAATGGAGATACATATTCTATTTCTATATCTTGCTCGCCAATAACATCTGGCGCTTGTGGAAATTTTTTATTTTTAAATAATAAATTAAAAGATCTAGTAATTAATGGCTGCAACAATTCAGATTGTAGTCTACCTAATACTGGTCCAAGCAATCTCATCTTTTCCTCAGTACGCTGCATAACTTCTGTCGCTGTCATATTTTGACCTTGGATAGTCATTAATTGATCTACAAAGAAATTCTCTCTGATAGCTTTTCTTCTTTGCTCTTCCATCTGGATCCCTATTGGATTGTTTGCACCAATATTCATTGGTTCAATTCTTTCTCTAGTTCCAGCTCTATAGAAGTTTAATCCTCCTGGTATTGTTCTAACTGGTAAAATAAATCCGTCATCTGGAACCATTAAAGGTGGGTCGATTTGTTTTTGTGCAGCTTTAATTGTAGTTTTGCACATTGTATTTAACATCTTTACATCTGGCAAAGCATTCATTGCTGGAGATCTTCCATAAATTTCATTGCTACTAGATTTTAAATATCTAGGAACAACATAAGGAAATTCTTTAAAACCACTTTCTCTTAATACTGCACCGCTCTCTTCGTGAACATGACAAGAAACAAAATCCATATTTTTATTATTTTCATAACCCATAGGATTTGTTGCTGGGTGGACAGAGTGAATAATTGATGTTTCTCCGTGTGGATCTGATTTAATTTTTGTTAAAATATTTTGTGGTAATACTGCATCTGGATATGTAGCTAGTATATTTCTATTTCTTAAATGAAATCTTCGTACCAAACAATCCACCATACCTTTTTCATTTTCAGTAATATAAATTTCTGAGATATGTATTGTTTTAAATCTAAGATCGTCTTGCTCATCATCTGTAATAAACATTGCAGATGTACCAAATGTTAAAAGCTCGTGATATAATTCGAAAATTTCTTGCTGAAAGTTAGATCTTTGAAAGACTTGAGACATAATCTTAGCGCAGCTTTCCAACCACTCTTTAGCCTCATCGTTTTGGTTCATCATTTCTGATCTATATTTTAAAACAAACCAAGGAGATATAGCATTCGTAAGCATACCATTTAAACTGGCTGAGAGCAGTTCTAAGGCGTGTGTAGCCGTTCCATCGTATATTTGGTCGTGTCTTTTGTCGCCTCGTGTTCTCTTGAGCGTTATATTAGATTTTCTTGGTAAAAAATAATTAGCTACATCTTGCCAATGACTTTCCCAAGTAGATCTTTGATTTTTCAAAGCTGAATATTTATCTAATACAAATTTGGCTTTTTCGTTAATTGCCATCTATCCTCCTAATAATGTATATTTTTGCGTTGTTAGCTTGTTATCTCCTAAACCTTTAGCTCCAGTTAAGATCGTTGATGATCTTCCTTTGCCTCTAGCCATATCTGTTCTTCCAATTGCAGTTGATTGCGCTTGAGAAACTTCTGGCACGCTTGGCGTGTAGACGGGAGCTGGCGCTGGTTTTGGTTTTGGTAATACTTTTCTTGCTACTCCACCCATACTATCCTCCTAATAAAGTTTTTTTATTAATTTTACTTGGATCATCTTCTAATCCATCTGCACCAGTTAAGATTGTAGAAGATCTGCCAGTTCTATTTGCTCTGGCTCTTGCTCTCTTCAATCTTTGCTCTTCGGCTCTAGCTGCATCGTCAAACGCTGGTGGTTCTGGAGCTGGCTGAACAGCGGGGATTGCTGGCATAGCTGGTATCTTTGGTTTTAAAAATCCCATAATTTATTCTCCGTGTATTGAGTATTCATTAACACTCATTTTTTGTTTAGGTTGTGTTTTCGATGGCATATCTTGGATGGACATTGCCATATATCTTGCAGCATCGCAAGCGTGGCTAGACCAATCTTTGACTGGCTTGTTCGAAAACATTTTCATTTTTTCGTTATACTTTCGATGGTATTGACGCAAAGCACTAATCAATGATTTTGTATTTTCTGCATCAAACCAACATCGAGGTAATATCATTTTTAAACTATGAATACCATCCTCTAAAGCTAGCTTAGGTAAAATTCTAAACCTAATCCCCAATTGATAAGCTACCTCTTGTCTAGTCTTACCCGTTGAAAATTCCATAACTTCTATATCGTGTGGAGCATAATGCTCTCCATAAATATAATCTTTATCTTTTACCACCTTAACATAGTGAGGTAATCCCTCTCTGTTGTTTTCGTAATAATCGATAACAATAATCTGGTTTCCTAAAATCTGAAAAAAAACTATAGCTGTGCTATCGTCTACTCCTAGATCCCAGGCTGTATGTACCTCTAAACTCTGATCGTATGACATTGCAGTAATCTGGTTATTATCTTCTATGGTTCTAATAATATCTCCATAAACAGATCCCTCAATGTTAGCAATCCAATCACACTCAAACTCTTGCCGATACTTCGTATCTCCCATCTGAGCTTTGGCTGCATCTAATTCTTTTTGATCTATAATTTTTGTCTCGCTGGCTTTGGCTGTATAAGTGTACCACTCATCATCTCCTAAAGCGTATTGGTATAGATCATAAAATAAATTTGCCATACCCGCTGGCGTACCTATGAAATATGCAAAACCTTTTCGATCCGATATAGCTGGTCTAATTATCTCGTTCCATAACCTCGGATCTATTTGCGCCACCTCATCTATGCAAACCCCGTCTAAGAATAAACCTCTTAGGCTGTCTGGCTGTTCAGAGCTGAGTAGTGTTATTCTGCTGCCATTCGGCAAATCACATCTTAGCTCCGTCTCGTGGAATTTTACTCCTGGAATTTCTCCAGCAAACATTTTTAAATAATCCCAGGCTATAGACTTAGCTTGCTTATAAGTTGGCGCTATGTATGCAAACCTTGGATTTTTTAATTTACAAGTTAGAGCCGCTTTTATTAAGTGATTAATAATAGCTACGCTTTTGCCAAACCTCCTATGACAAGATAAAACTGCAAACCTATGCTCATCTAATTTTTGATGGAGCTTAGCTTGTAGGGGTCTAGGGGTATAAGGTATCTTAACTAACATTAAACTATTGCTAAAATAACTATGACAGCAACAACACCAATAACCACCACTTTATGATCTTTCCAAAAGTGTTTCATTGTTTCTTTAATCATATATCCTCCGTTAGTGAATAGTTGGTAAATCGAATAACTCTCTTATAGATTTATATTCTATCCCGCTATTCTTCATTAATTTTTTGCAAAATTTATTTGCGTGATCTATATCTTCAAACCCGTTGAAGTGTATAATTAATCCATTTGTATCTTCTGCTATCATTACCATAGCTGTTATTAATTTGTCTGTGTATTTATCCATTATGCTTTCTTGTTATTCTTTACAAAATTTCTAGCAGCCGCCACAGATCTAAATCCCCACTTTCTTAAAGCGAGAGCTTTTCGTGTTGGCTTACCTTTGTTATCTTTCATTGGACCCCGCATCCCCGCAAACCTCGCTGCGAATGAGACACGCCTTGGGTTCTTACCAGACTTAACTGGCGGTTTTAAGTTAGAGCCATCCTTTCTCTTAAAATATGCTCTCCCCTTTGCCGTTAATCCTCCAGTTTTACTCTTATGTTCTTTCCTCATAGTGTGTCTGTGTTTGTGTCTTAAACTCCCGATTTATATATATATAATTTTTGCGCCTGGTTTTTGGGGTGTACCCCCCCTTTTTTTTTGCTTTTTACTTTTTTTTTGTAGCTTTTTACTCTTTTACTACTCTTTTACTGACTTAATCTTTAAATAATCCTTGTTTATAGCCTCAAAGCGCCAGGGTTTATATCTGCGACCCCAGAGATCCAGGCTTTTAGAACTCCATGCCCCGTGCCTGGGAAGAGTGGCGCTGCCATACAGATACAGACTTTTAAGCTGAACTAAGGAAAGAACCAGACACAAAAAAAGCCAGGGGGATCTCTCCCCCCAGCTCATAGATTTAATTAATTAAATTTATTCTCTGTCTGCTTTTATAAATCTATAAAAGTCTGAGCCAAAGAATTTATGCAGCTTGCCTTTTATCTTTCCGCAAGCCTTGTAAATCTTAAAAGCCTTTCGACTATCTTGATCGTAGCCAAACTCTCCGCAAAAATCCTCAAAAGAATATTCTGCGCTTTGGCAATCACTTTGCAAGCATTCAAGTACGCCTGGAATTTCTGGCTCTCCTTGTATGCCTATGCCTTGACTAAAAAAAGTGGAAAATTGCTTTCCATCTTTTTTAAAAGTCAATTTGTAATGATTTGCTTGCCAGCCTGGATCACTCATAGACGGATTACTATCCGCATAATCAACATCCATTTTTAAATTAATAGCTGCTGCAAATTGTTTTATTGTTTCAGTAGTCATCTAAACAACCTCCTTAGAAATTAAATTTTTATCTTGATCTAATATAAATTTATTTAAGTAGCTTGTTGGATGATATTTTTTGTTAGATCCTTTTAATTTTTTCTTAATTAAAGGAACATAACAAACCACCTTTTTAAACTTGGCAACTGGTTTCTTAATATAAGAATATGTATTCCAGCCATTCCAAGTTTTTTTCCCTTTGCTTAAAGTAATTACAAAATTTTTATTTTCTTTTTGTAATTCTTCAGCGCCTTTGGTCCACAATCTTTCAATGTAGTTTTCTACATCATTAGAATACCATCTTGTTGCATTCCAACTTTTTGTGGAGTGTTGAGCTTTAACCCAATCAAAAGGATTTCTGATTGGTACTTTTTTGCCATCTTTATTTTTTAGATAACAAATTGAAACATTTGAATTAAACATAAAATGTTTCCTCCTTTCTCAATTGCCTTTTTAGCAAATGAGCCAAGGAATACAACCCACAAAATAAAAAAATATAAATTTTATTTGTTCACTTTTTGTTCCGTTTGTTCTCTCTCTTTATTAATCCCGCCATTTCCAGGTATTGCCGCAGCATCCAGACTTGATACTTGATTAATAATTTTTTGAGCGTCTTTAATATCATTGCCAGGATCTCCCCAGGTTATAATTAATTTATTATCAATCTCTTGTTTAATTTGGCTTTTATCTCCAAACTGAGATGGCGCTAATTTTGTGGCGAGCCAGCGAATATGCCCCCACTTTTCTTTTAAAAAATGTGTTTCTTGTGGTGTTTTTGGAATTTGCATATCTTCCGCAATCTTATCCAATAAAGTCCAAACGCCTCGCTGCCTAGCTGCTTTAATTTTTTCATCTATATTTTTATCAGATCTACATTTTTTATAGATGGTGGAAACATCTGGCAAATCTTTTGCTTTACA
>TARA_A100001201_G_scaffold138541_1_pt1 | contig 15211 bp, 15 predicted proteins | sample TARA_A100001201 | Tara Oceans TARA_A100001201 (sample SAMEA2619872) | marine metagenome | biome: marine biome (ENVO:00000447); feature: surface water layer (ENVO:00002042); material: "saline water (ENVO:00002010), including plankton (ENVO:xxxxxxxx)" | depth 5 m | reverse complement strand
TCTAGACAAGACTTTTATTTACCAGGTAATCCGAGAGGAGTTAAAGTACCTGACAATTCACCCGGAGCTTTAGAAAAAAGTTTACGTTATCTTAAACGTCAAATGAAGGATGCTGATACTATAGGTAGACTCAGAGCTAATCAAGAGTATACTAAACCTTCAGCTAAACGTAGAAAACAGATGCAAGATGCTGTTAGAAAGCAACAGTTAAGAGATAAGATAAGTAAACAGTATTGGGATAATTTTACATGGATAGTCCCACCTTCTAAAAATACTGGACCTGAATTGCCTATTTAAATTAAGAAACCCGAAACTTTTTCGGGTTTTTTTATGTGTTTTATATATATGCATATATTTATATGTGTACAAAATATACTATCTTTCTATATAGTATTAGATACTTAAAAAATTCTATTAAGATTCCTAATAATCTTATTTCCACTAAAACTTATTGGAGACAAATTATGTCAAAAGACTTGTTAAAAGAAGCAATTGCTGATGCAAAAGCTGTTAGAGAAACTGCTATAGCTAACGCAAAACTTGCTCTTGAAGAAGCTTTCACACCAAAACTTCAATCTATGTTATCTGCTAAATTACAGGAAGATGATATGGAAGATGAAGAAGAAGATACACACTCAGAAATGAGAGGTGATACTGAAGAAGCTGGTCACGAAACCGAAGAAGGTATGCACGATGAAGATGAAACTGAAGAAGGCATGCGTGAAGAGGATGAAGACGAAGCTGAAGAAGGTATGAGAGAAGAAGAAGAGGAAGAAGCTGAAGAAGGAATGAGAGAAGAAGACGAAGAGGAAGACCTCGAGTTAGAAGCTATCATTAAAGAACTTGAAGGCGAAGAAGAAGATGAGGCTGAAGAAGGAATGCGTGAGCAATCTGACTCTAGTGACATCGGTAAATCTGACAACGCTATGGATCAAGTTGATTCTGATACTGAAGATCCTGGGAAAGGTAAACTTTCTGAGGAAGAAGATGAAGAAGAAATCGATCTTGATGAAGTTATTAAATCATTAACTGAAGAAGATGAAGACGAAGAAGGTATGGATGAAGAGGAAGATAAAGATGCTGAACTTGAAGAAGCATATGAAACTATCAAATCTCTTAAAAATACACTTCAAGAAGTTAATCTTCTAAATGCTAAATTATTATTTTCAAACAAATTGTTTAAGGTTAATAATTTAAGTGAATCTCAAAAGTTAAAAGTTATCGAAACATTCGATAGAGCATCTAACTTGAGAGAAGTTAAATTGGTTTATTCTACTTTAGCTGAATCATTCACTGGCAAAACAGTTAAGAAAGGCTTAACAGAAGGCTTTGCTTCGAAAAAATCAAACTCAACTGCGCCGAAAGGTCAAATAGTTGAATCAAATGGAATGGCTGATCGAATGAAAAGATTAGCTGGACTATTGTAAATTATTAACGTATTTTAAGAAATAGGAGAGACAAAATGTCGGAAATTTCAAATTTATTAAACGATGCTCAATCAACTTATAAACAACAGTTGAGTGAGACAAAAAAATACGTACAGAAATGGGAAAAGACAGGATTACTTGAAGGAATCGACCACGATTACGAAAAACACAATACTGCAATTCTACTAGAAAACCAAGCAAGAGAGCTAGTAACTGAGAACTCTAAAATTGGTGGTGCTAGTTCAGAAGAGTGGAACGGTGTTGCTTTACCATTAGTAAGACGTATTTTTGGCGAAATCTTTGCAAAAGAATTCGTTTCTGTACAACCAATGAACTTACCATCAGGTCTAGTATTCTGGTTGGACTTTAAATATGGTACAACTGTCGGACCTAACCAAACATTAGGTACTGATATTATGGGTAACACATCATCATCAGGATCACCAACAGGTGGACTTTATGGTAATGGTAGAGAAGGATACACGCTTAAGAAAAATACAGTAACACTTTCTGCTGGTACTTTTTCACCTACAACTGCTGGTGACGGTGTTGCATTTGCTATTAAGCATGCTTCAATGTCAGCTGTAGATTTAGATTTAGTAGATGCATTCTATGTAACATCTGCATCTGTAACTATTACTGATGCTGGTGAAGCTACTTTAGATGCTGCTAATGGTGAAATCGACTTCATCAACAGAAAAGGTAACGCTCTTGCTGCTACTGATGTATTAACAGTACATTACTACAAGAACACTACTACTGCTGCTGATAGAGGTGACTTCGAAGATTCAAATGCAACTCCTCCGGGATCTGTATCTGATGGATCTGATGATATCGGTATTCCAGAAATGAACGTTGAATTGAAGCAAGAAGCTTTAGTTGCAAAGACTAGAAAGTTAAAAGTTGTTTGGTCACCAGAGTTCGCTCAAGACTTAAACGCTTATCATTCTATCGATGCTGAAGCTGAATTGACTTCAATGTTATCAGAGTACATTTCAATGGAAATTGATATGGAAATTTTAGCAATGCTAGATAGAGCTGCTGATACTGTAACAGCTAACGCTGGTTCATTTACTTTACCTTCATCAGGTGATGGTTATGCACCAACAGTATCAAATGGTACTGCAAGATATGACTTTGGTACATGGGTACAAACTTTAGGCTATACTATGCAAAAAGTTTCTAACTCTATCCACAAGTTAACTATGCGTGGTGGTGCTAACTTTGCTGTAATGTCTCCGGAAATTGCTGCAATGATTGAAGCTATGCCAGGATTTAGTTCTGATGCTGACGGTACTTCTAATCAGTTCGCTGCTGGTGTTACTAAAGTAGGTGCTTTTGCAAACAGATATACTGTTTACAAAAATCCTTATAGACAAACATCTGACGGTATCTTAATGGGATTCAGAGGTAATCAATTCTTGGAAACTGGTGCTGTATATGCTCCATATATTCCATTAATTATGACTCCTCTAGTGTATGACCCAACTAACTTTACTCCAAGAAAAGGTGTAATGACTAGATACGCGAAGAAAGTTGTAAGACCAGAATTCTACGGAAAAGTTGCTGTAACAATCAGCTAATTTTAACGATTAGATATTCAATATTAAGAGCCCGCTTTATAGCGGGCTTTTTTTATGTGTATATACGTACATATCGATATTTATAATAAATGAAGGAGATAAGTATGGCACAACCGTTTTCAAAAGATGCAGGCGCAAAGAATAATAAAAAAGGTTATCGTTTTCTACTCTCATTAAACGATGAACAAAAAGAAGCAAAAAGATTTATATTAGATAATACAGTATCTATAATTTTAGGTAAAGCCGGTTCGGGTAAGACCTTATTAGCGTGTCAAATAGCACTTCAGGAAGTCCTGCAAAAGAAAAGGAAAAAAATAATTATTACCCGGCCGACTATATCCAAAGAAGATCTCGGACATTTACCAGGAAATCTAGAAGAAAAAATGTCACCGTGGGTTGCACCTATATATGGTAACATGTATCAATTATTAAGACGTGAACGTGTTGATAAAATGATCAAAGATGGTCAAATTGAAATAGTACCTGTATCATATATGAGAGGTAGAACGTTTTTAGATTCTGCTGTTATAGTAGATGAGTGTCAAAATTTAGATCATGAACAAACATTAATGATACTTCAAAGAATAGGCTTAAATAGTAGAATGATGTTTTGTGGTGATTCACAGCAGGTAGATCTTAAAAAAGGTGGTGATAGCGGATTAAAATTTTTATCATCAGTAAATACTGTAAATGGCTTACATACAATCGAATTACTAGAAAACCACAGACATCCTATATTAGACGATATATTAGAGGTATATAAGAAAAAACTTGATAAATAAGTTTTACTTTGATATTTATAATAGACAAACTATATCTATAGAGGAATAATATGGCAACAACAACAGTATATGACGGTTCTGCGGGTTCAATAAGCGGTAGTACACCTTTTGGTACTTACGATTTAGATTCTAATTATCAAACTGATGGACCAAAAGTAGCAGATTGGTGCGCAAAGCGTATTGGATATCCTATAGTAGATATCGAATTACAAGATGCAAATTTTTTCGCTTGCTTCGAAGAAGCTGTAACTGAATATTCATCACAAGTAAATAGATTTAATATAAAAGAAAATTTACTATCATTGAGAGGTAATTCTACTTCTTCAAACTTTACACATAAGCATTTTAATCCTAACTTAAGTGATGTTGTAGGTATATCTAAAGCATATGGTACTGAAGCTGGTGTAGGTGGAGACATTAATCTATATTCAGGATCTATATCTATAGTTACATCTTCACAAGTATATGATTTAACTGATTCAAGCGTTACTTCATATGAGTCAGGAACGCCTGGAACAGATACTATCGAAGTAAGACGGGTGTTCTATGAAGCATCACCTGCTATGACTAGATTTTTTGATCCTCATATAGGTTCAGGACTTGGCTCTCAACAAATGCTTACACAATTTGGTTGGGGTAACTATTCTCCTGCAATAAATTATTTATTAATGCCTATGTATGATGATTTATTAAGAGTACAAGCAATAGAATTTAATGATCAAATAAGAAAATCAGCTTATTCTTTTCATATTCAAAATAATAAGTTAAGAATTTTTCCTAAACCTGATGATAATTATACTTTATTTTTTCAATATATAAAAACTAGTGATAGATCTACAATAACTACGGGTACAACTGTATCTGACTTTTCTAACGCTGGTTATGATAATATGAGCTATACTGCTATTAATGATCCAGGTAAACAATGGATTAAAAAATATACATTAGCTTTAGTAAAAGAATTATTAGGTTCAATAAGAGGTAAATATGCAAGTATGCCTATACCTAATGGAGAAGTTAGTTTAGATGGTGATACTTTACGTTCAGAAGGTGCTGCAGAAAGAGATGCTTTAATCTCTGAACTACGTGAAGATTTAGAAGCTGCTTCAAAAAGACAATTAATGGAAAGGCAAAATGATATTGCAAATTTCCAACAAGAAACTATGAATAAAATGCCATACGGTATTTATATTGGATAATAATTATGCCTATATTCGGTAGAAATAAAGATAGAATGCTAGTAAAGCATTTCAGTAAAGAAGTAATGGAAGATATTATTGATACTCCTGTTATTATTTACAAGCCATATATTACTAAAACTAATACAAATTTATATGGTGAAGGTGCTAATGGTGATAAGTCGTGGAGACCGGGTATAGAATTAAATGCTTTAATAAATCGAGAAGATCAAGAATATAGTAATGTAGAATATGGTATTGATGTTAATCAAAAAGCAACATTTAGTTTTTTAGATGAAGATATAAGTGCATTAAATACAGATGTTGTTACAGGCATAGATGAAGAATTAAGTGGTTTTGTAATAGAGATTGGTGATTTAATTTATTATGATTCTCAATATTGGGAAATAGATAGTACAGTAAGAAATCAATATTTATTTGGAAGAAACCAATTTTTAATGACTGATGATAGTATTGGTATGCATGGTGAAAATTTATCTACTGTAGTTCAAGCTCACTTAACAAGGAGATCGAAGGTAAATATAGAAACAGAAGCTGATACAAGAAGAGAAAATATACAAGGATCAACTAACGATAGTAACATATCAGGATTATATAGATAATGGCAGAAAACTTTCCTAAAAATAGAAAAATTGTAAATAGATCTGAACAGCGTAGACGTGATACTGATACGCTGAAAGATAAATCTATAGGACTATATGATATTGATGAAACTATCAAATATTATTTTGATGAAGTAATTAAGCTACAAATAACTGATAGTACAGGTAATGTTAAAAAAGTACCTGTAACATATGCAACACCTGAAAATTGGAAAAGCTTTCAACGCAATGATATCGTTCGTGATAGTAGAGGTAAAATTCAGTTACCAATATTAGTTTTTAAGAGAGATAGTATTACTAAAGATAGGAATCTAGGAAACAAAGTAGATCCAACTAAACCTATATATACTTTGGTAGAAGATAAGAGATATTCAGGTAATAAATACGATAGGTTTAACGTATTAAATGGATCATTAAAGTTGCAAGGTAGAAAACCTATACAAAAATTACAAAAAATAATAGTTCCTGATTTTGTTACAGTTCAATATTCAATTATTATGTATACAGAATTTTTAACTCAAATGAATACTTTAATAGAAGCTATTAGTTATGGTGAAGGTTCATATTGGGGAGATAAACATAAATATCTTGTAAGAGCTAAAGTAGATGAATTTCCAACTACTATAGAGCTTGATATTGGTCAAGATAGGGTTGTTAAAAGTGAATTTAACATAACAATTAACGGACATATTATACCACAAAATATACAAACACAAGCTGCATTAGGAAGTAATGTTACACTTACTGCTGCACAAGTAAAATTCGGTGAATCTATAGTTACAGATATCAACGATATTGTTAATAAATCTGAAAATAAATCAGATAATAGTTATTAGGAGAAATGTTATGAGTAACGAAAAAATTAAATTAACTAACGAAGAACTATCTAAACTCAAAACTATTATAGATACTGAAACAAGTATTTATACTAGATTAGGTCAAATAGAAAAGCAATTAGAAATAGCTTCTAAACAAAAAATTGATCTATTGAGTGAGTTAGATTCTTATAATAAAATGAAAGATAATTTACAGCAAGTTCTAAAGAATACATATGGTAATATTACAGGAATTGATATAGAATCGGGTGAATTATCTATTACAAAGTAGAGTTTGAACTTTTTAGAGTATATTTATATAAGAATAATTATATACTTGATAATTTAGGAGATAATAAATGGCTGAGAAAATAGTATCACCCGGTGTATTCACGAGAGAAAATGACTTATCGTTTCTACCAGCAGGTATCGGTTTGATTGGAGCTGCAGTAGTAGGTCCAACAGTAAAAGGAAGAGTAGGTATACCAACACTCGTAACATCATATGCAGAATATGTTGAAAAATTTGGTAACACATTTCAAAGTGGTAGTGATTACTATCAATATTTAACTTCGCACATGGCGGAAAGATATTTGCAGTTTGGTGCTGCTTTAACTGTAGTAAGAGTTGCAGGTGATAATCATTCAGTAGCTACTGCAAGTGTTTGTACTTCATCAGCAGCTGCATCTGAGCTTGGTACATCTTTTAAATTACACACTTTAGGATCAGGTACTATATTAAACGGTACTGGTGGTACAGTTGCTCAAAATGGTCTTCTTTCAGCCGGAACAATGGACAATTTTAGATATGAAGTATCAGGTGTTAATGTAAATACAGGAACATTTAATCTAGCAATACGAAGAGGTGATGATGTTCATGCTAGTAAAATTATTTTAGAGCAGTATAACAATATTAATTTAGATCCTAATTCAACTAACTATATTGGTAAAGCTATAGGTGACTCAGTAGATACGATTGCTGGCTCTGGTACTGCTGATCCTTATATACAATCAGTAGGTGAGTTTCCTAATAAATCTTCATATGTAAGAGTTGAAGTACTTAAACAAACTGTAGATTATTTAGATGCAGATGGTAATATAAGAGTTTCAGCTGCATCAGCTAGTTTACCAGCTAATGGTTCAGGATCACTTGGTGGTGTTTTTGGTGGTGGAGCAGACGGAGGTAGAGTAACAACAGCAGGTGCTGAATATTTTTATGATAATATAACTTCAGATAACTCTCAAGGATTTGACTTAAACGATTTAGCTAATACAAATGGTGGTAAATCATATGCTGATTCATTACAACTATTACAAAACCAAGATCAGTATGATATTAATATGCTAGTTGTACCAGGTGCTAATCAAAAAGATCACTCAGCTGTTGTTAATAAAGCTATTTCAGTATGTGAAGCAAGAGGTGATTGTTTTGCAATTGTTGATCCTGTACCACATGGTACTACTGCTTTAGGTACTGTTACTGACGAAGCTTCTGATTACAATTCAAGCTATGCAGCAATGTATTGGCCATGGGTTCAGATAAGTGATAATCAATTAGGTAAAAATGTATGGGTACCGCCATCAGTTGTAATGCCAGGTGTAATGGCTTATAACGATCAACCAGGTATTGGTGCAGAGTGGTTTGCTCCTGCTGGTTTAAATAGAGGTGGTATTGTAGCTGTTAAAGCTGAAAGAGGGTTAACTCATGCTAATAGAGATACCTTATATGAAGGAAGAATTAATCCAATAGCAACTTTCCCTGGAATTGGTGTAGTTGCATTCGGACAAAAAACATTACAAAAAAGAGCTTCTGCATTAGATAGAATTAATGTAAGAAGATTATTAATTAACCTAAAGAAATTCATTGCATCAACTTCTAAATATTTAGTCTTTGAAAATAATACTTCTGTTACTAGAAATAGATTTTTATCTACTGTAGTACCTTACATGGAAGAAGTTCAAGCTAATCAAGGTCTATATGCTTTTAAAGTAGTAATGGATGGAACTAATAACACACCAGATGTTATTGACAGAAATATTATGAAAGGTGATATATTTATTCAACCAGCTAAAGCTGCTGAATTTATAGTTGTTGACTTTAATATTATGCCAACTGGTGCTACTTTTAGCGATTAATGATATTTATAATAAAGAGGAGAAATAAACAATGGCAGAATTTGAACCATATAGTCCCGAATCGTTTTTAGCGAGCCCTGATCAAGTCTTTACACCTAAAGTGTCAAATAGATTCGTATTAAGTATGAATGATATTTCTTCATTTCTAGTAAAGAAAGTAACAAGACCTAGTGTAACATTCGGTGAGATAGTATTAGATCATATAAACACGAAAAGAAAATTACAAGGTAAGATGGATTGGAATGACGTTACTATGACGTTATATGATCCAATTATACCTTCAGGTGCACAAGCAGTAATGGATTGGGTTAGATTAGGATATCAATCACAGACAGGTGTAGCTGGCTATCCTGCAGAATATAAAAAAGATATTACAGTAGACGGATTAGATCCAGCTGGTAATATTTGTGAAAATTGGAAATTAAAGGGAGCTATGATAATATCCACTGAAATGGGTGAATATGACTGGGCTAATGATCAACCTTTGGAAATGTCAATTACACTTAAATATGATTACTGTGAGTGGAACTTCTAAAGTAATAATCATCGCTACTTACAATTTAAAAAGTCTTGTAGAAATACAGGACTTTTTTTATTTTTGTTATATTTATTATAGAACAATATAATAGGAGTTATAAAATGGCAAAAGAATCGTTAACTGATCAAGAAATTAAAGCAAAAATAATTGCTAATTCACAACAAACAAGTAAAGCAGAAAATAAATTTCCAACTGAAATAGTACCTTTACCTTCTAAAGGTCTAGTATATCCTGAAGGTCACCCCTTAACATCTGGTAAAGTAGAAATAAAATATATGACTGCTAAAGAAGAAGATATTCTTACTAATAATAATCTTTTGAAAGCTGGTAAAGCTTTAGATAAATTATATGAATCTCTCTTAATTGGTAACGGTGAAGGTCAGCCAGTTAATATTAATGAAATGATTACAGGTGATAAAAGTGCATTAATGTTAGCAACACGAGTGTTAGGATATGGTCCAGAATATAAAGTTACACTTAATGATGACTCAGGTGAACCGTTTGAACATGTTGTAGATTTAAATGAACTTAAAGTTAAAGACGTTGACTACTCATTATATAAAAATTCACGTGAACTTAAATATACACTACCGGTTAGTAATATAGATATTGTATTTAAATTACGTAATTCTAAAGAAGATGCTATACTTGCTAAAGAGATAGGTAGATTGCAAAAAGCTGGAAGACCGGCTGGTATTACTACTACTCTCAAACATACAATCGTAGAAATTGATGGTAATAGAGAGTCTAAATTTATTAATGAATTTGTTGATATGCATTTATTAGCTAAAGATAGTTTAAGTTTACGAGCTTATATAGCTTTAAATACTCCTGATTATAATCTTAATGTATTTATAGATCGACCTGAAAAAGGTATTCAGCAAGATATGCAAATACCCATTGACATTAACTTTTTTTGGCCTAGGCTCTGATTACAGGGCCAATCTGCATAAAGAGATTTATTATCTCATGAAGCACTTTGGAGGTGGACTGTCTCATAGTGAAATATGGGAATTACCAATTGGCTTAAGAAAATTTTATACTGAAATGATGGTTGCTGAAATTAAAAAAGAGAATGATAAAATATTAGAAGCTCAAAAAAATACCAAAAAAACACCTAAAATACCTAAGATGCCTAACTTCAGAAACATAAGAAAATAGTTTTAGTTGATATTTATATTATATAGAATAACTATGGAGATATCACATGGCTAAACAAAGATTAAATGAAGTACTAGGACTTGATAAAATAATGAAGTATGCTCTAGTAGGGTTCTTTGGCCCGAAAGTAATGGATAAAGCATTTAAAGCTAAAGTACTCAGAGATCCAGAAGTAAAAAAGAAGGTTAACGATCTGAATAAAGATCTTCAAGATTTACGAAACAAGATAGCAAGTATGTCAGATAAAAATAAAGACATTATTGATAAAGCTATTGCCAAAAATTTAAAATAAACGGGGTATAAATGGCTGCAGATGATAACAAATCATTACTTGAGAGAATCGATCTATTCGGCAAAGCTAAAAAAGCACAGCAAGCTAATCTGAAAGACCTTCAGAAAGAAATAAGTATTGCTGAAAGATCATTAGCTCAAGAAAAAGAAAGATTAAGCTTAATGAAAGAAGCGGGTGTGGATAGACGTACTCGTTTAAAAGTTATGGCTGAAATTGATTCTGCACAATCTGCACTTAATGCCAAAATAGATGAAGAAGCAGATTTACAAGATGAAATAAATGACAAAGTAGCAAAAAAAGGTCAATTATTACAGACGGCTGCTACTGTTACTGCAACTTTATCAGAAGCAGTTAATATGTTATCAGCTCCTTTCGAATATCAAAATGAATTAACTAACAGCACTTCACAAAATTTAAATGTTGGTGTTAAAGAAGCAATGGCGATGAATAAAGAGTTTGCTAAACTTGCTTCTGAAAGTGATGGGTTAATGGTGGTAGCTGATATAGTAGAACTTCAAGGTGAATTAACTGACGCTATAGGTGATTCAACGATTGCTACTGCTAAAATGGCTGCTAGTGCTACTAAAGTTAGTAAAGCACTAAAAATATCTGCTGCTGATACAGCGATGCTGTATAAACAATTTGCATTAACAGATGGAATGACTGGACAGGTAGTAGAAGATACTATAATGTTAGCTAAAAATCTAGCTGACGCATCTGGAGTTAATTTTAATAACGTAATGAAAGATGTTGCATCTTCTGGTAAAGAGTTTCAAAATTATTTTGGTAAATCTACTAAAGATATGCTGAAAGCAGCTGTTGCAGCAAGAAAGATGGGATTTGAATTAGCTGATATGGTTTCTATGTCTCAAAATTTACTAGATGTTGAAGGTAGAATTGAAAAACAAATGAAATTCAATATGCTTACCGGTAAAAATATAAATCTTGATAAAGCAACTTCTTTAATGTTAGCAGGTAAAGAAGAAGAAGCAATGGCTGAAATACAAGCTCAAGTAGGTGATACAGCAGAACTAGGTGTTTTAGAAAGACAAGCGTTAGATGAGTTATTAGGTGGTAAATTAATGGAGATGGAACAAGCAGCGCAAAAAGCTGAAATGACCGAAATTGAATCTGCAAAAACTGATAAAGCTTTGCTCGATATGGATACAGGTAATCAAAAAGCTATTGAAAATTTAGATATTAACGCTCAGATTGCAACAGAAATGGATAGACAAGCTAATAGAGCTACTAATATAAAAGATATGCTTGCTGCACAAACCGCTGAATATGCTAATCAGTCTGGTATTACTAAAGGATTAATAGCCGCTCAACAAGCACTAGCAGTTATACAAACAGTATTAGCTGTTGCAGGTGTTATTCAATCTTTTTCTGCAATACCTGTTGTTGGTGCCGTTTTAGGTATCGCAGCTGCAGCAGGTGTAGCTGCTCTTATAGCAACACAAGCAAGTGCAGTAAGTAATATGGCTGATGGTGTGATTCCACCAGGTGCATTATCTGACGGTAATAGTGGTATGGTTGTATCAGGACCAAAAGGTTCTATTCAACTTGATAAAGAAGATACGATTATCGCTGGTACTAATCTCGGTGGTGATGGAGGAGAAAAAGGTGGAGGTAAACAAATTAATTTTGATTTAACACCTCTTTTAAATAAAATGGATCAACTAATAAATGCTGTACAGAGTAGTAAAACTGTTTCAGTAGATGGTTATCAACTTAACGAAGCAATTCATTTAGAGAAATTGCCTGAGGGAGTTGGATAATGGGATTTATTAGTTCAATAGGTGCATTTAGTAGTGCTAGAAATTATTTCGATCAATTAAAAAAGGATAGATGGACAGGTGTAGATAGAGCTGGTAATGTTGGCTCAAGACCTGATGATATTCCTATCCGTGCTGTTCATAACAGGCAAATGAATATTTTAGGAGGTATTGAATTATTAAGTAGATTTAGACCTGCAATACCTAAAAGTATTAATAATATCAGGCAAAGATTTGCTCCTATTTTACCAACAACAAACCTTGGTAAGGCTGCTAATGTAGCTATAAATGCAGCAAGACTAGCTTCTAATTTAACTGGGTTAAATACTAGTTTACCATCTTATGCTAATACTAATAGATTTACAGTAGTACCTGCATTAAGTAAACCTTTATCTAATACATTAAAAAAGAAATATGGTTTAAGTATTACTGATCATAGTTTTGAAAAATTATATGGGTTTTTTGATAGTGATGGTAACTTTCAAAATCATACATATCAAGATTTAGTAAATGTTTCTTTTAATACTGATACTGATCAAACTTGTGTACGGGGTATAATTGCAGCATTTACTGATACAGTAACACCAACATGGAATGAAACGACATATGTAGGTCGTCCTGATGCTATGGTTAGTTATGGTGGTTTTACAAGAGAAGTATCATTCGATCTTACATTAGCAGCTGTGTCTGCTCAATCTTTAAGACCGATGTATGTTCAAATTAATAAAATTGCTGATTTAGTATTACCAAGAAGAGATTATAAAGCTATTGGAGCTAGATATAGCGGCAATTTAGTAAATGTTACTGTTGGCAGCTATTTAAGAGGTGAATTAGCTGCTTGTACAGGCGTTACTATAACCCCTAATGAAGAATGTCCATGGGAAATTTTAGATCCAGATGTAGATTATCCACAAACTGGATTTAGTAAAAATGCAACATTAACAAAAAATGCTGTTTTAGATTTAGTAAATGCTGCACAACAAAAACATACACGATTTCAAAATGCTGCAGCTGCGACAAGAAATGCTTTTAAAGTTCCTCGAGTAGTAACTATTAATTTAGCATTTAAAATTTTACATAACGAAATACCAGGTGTAGGTAACAGACCTATGATATACACAAATACTAATTATGATATAGATAGAATAGCTTAATTATGAGATATAACGGATTAAAAATATATAAAGATTCTAAAGGTAAACGAGTTACTCGTTCTTTAGTAATGAGTAAACCTGTTCATAGAGATGGTGATAGATTTGTTGAAGCATCTACTTTTGATAGACTTGATAATCTCGCATATCAATATTACGGTAATAGAGATTTATGGTATGTAATCGCTCTTGCAAACAACATTGGTAAAGGAAGTTTATTTGTTCCAAGAGGCATGATATTAAGATTGCCAGCTAATCCTAATGAAACTATAGAATCAACAACGGGATACTAAATTATGTCAGGTTATAGAGGAATATTTCTTGATTCAATTCACCCTAACATTGTGAATAGATTGAATGCTGATACTGAAGGTATGGGTAGATCAGATGCTAATCCTTTGAATCAAAATCCAAGTACAGTAACATACAAATATTTACAAGAGAGAACAGCGTGGGTTCGTGCTGTACCTTTTACTATACCACAAAATATTTATGGTATCAATAATGATATTAAAGAGGTAGATCAAAGTCAAGAAAAAATTGAACCTGGTAATACTCCTAATACTGAACTTGCAGCACCTTCTAGTAGTATGAATTTAATTGTTGAAACTGCACCTAGAGTTCCACATTGGCGTAACTGGGTATTATATGGAACTAAAGCACGCGGTATTCATGGTAACAAACAAGATTCACATATAAGTCCTGATCAGCCATATTCATTAACAAATTATACTGATCCTGAAACTGGTGATGTAATTAAAGACTCTACTGCAGTTTTTGGTAGAAGTTTATATCCTAACTCAACCACTGGATGGGATATGAAGCAAAGAGCGGGAGTTCAAGCTTCTCCACCTCCTGGTATTGTTAATTTATCAGTTAGTAATAAAGGTGATCTAGGTACTATACGACGTGCAACTCTCGATATTAAAGCTCATAATTTAAATGATCTTGAAGCGTTAGAAATGATGTATATGGTACCTGGTATGTCGATTTTAGTTGAATGGGGCTGGTATCACCCTAAACTTCATGTTGATCCTATAGATATAGAAACTATTAAAAGTGGGGATGAGTTAGCATCAACAAGAGCGATTAATGAAAAAATATTATATAAAACTTTCGATATTAAAGATGGTCAATTACATAATATATCCGATCCAACTGCGTTTAAAGCTTCTAATCCTGAACTAGGCACTAAAGCTGGGTTGTATGACGGATTTCTTGGTACTGTAACTAAATTTAACTGGACTAATGATGGTCAAGGTGGTTATGATATTAGAATAGATATTATAGCTCCCGGTTCATTAACTACAGGTATTAGTGTACAAACTTATAAAATGGCAACTAAAATATACGATCAAGAAGAAGATATTGAAATAGCATATACTGATATTGAAGCTGCTGGTGCTATATTACAACAATCAACTTTGCAAGTTGAAACATTATTACAAAAAGAACTTGTAGCTCAAAATTTAAGAGGTGAAGGATTACCAGCTCAGATTAGAACAACAGATTCAGGGGATGGTTATGATCTTGGTGGTGATCAAGCTGTAAAAATACCGATTAAAACTCAAGCTTTAGATAGAAAAAATAAAGGTGTAAGAATTACTAAAGGTGAAAATGGATTAGAATTTGAAGTTGAAATTTTAGATCCTGAAAACCCACCAGAAGAAACAGTTGATTATTTCCTTGAAGAATATAAAGGTGGTAATGAATATGAAGTACAAAGAATATACGGTGATCCAAACTGG
>TARA_A100001201_G_scaffold143250_2_pt1 | contig 15249 bp, 23 predicted proteins | sample TARA_A100001201 | Tara Oceans TARA_A100001201 (sample SAMEA2619872) | marine metagenome | biome: marine biome (ENVO:00000447); feature: surface water layer (ENVO:00002042); material: "saline water (ENVO:00002010), including plankton (ENVO:xxxxxxxx)" | depth 5 m | reverse complement strand
ATGGTGAGCTGGAAATGTTTCCACTAGGCAACACAACTCATGATCTTCTAAGGTCTGCTCAGAGCACGGATTTGAGCCCATAGCGCGTCTATCTTTATTATTTTTAGGTTCTGACATTCGACCATATTCTTTCATATGATCTAACCAGATAAAACCAGGTTCACCGTTTGTAGCAATGCGATCAATAAAAGGTTCATAGTCCATTCCCGCTGTTGCAAAAATAGAATTATTTGAAGCCCAACGTCTGTCATATAACGCTTCTTTGTCTAGTTTAAGATCAATAAACTGTGTATCATCAATATCGCCAAACATAATTTCGGCTGTACGTCTAACTCCACCACTTACTACGCATTTGCCAATATAATTAAATATATCGACAATGTGTGTTGAAGTAATAGGAGTAGGTTGTTTTACTTGCAAAAGATTGATTAAACTTTTGATGAGATCCTCAAGTGGTCCAGGGCCAGATGCGATACCACCAAAACCTTTAATTGGTGCACCTTTTGGTCTGACTTGACTATAATCAAAGTTAGGCACTTTGCACTTTCCTATTGCAGCGTCCAGTATAACTTTAACTGCTGCCACCCAACCTTCTCTAGAGTCTTCAACTACATGTGTCTCTTCTACAGTATGTACCATTGGTTGAAGCTTTATTTTTCCAGCTCCTTTACAGTCGCCTCCAACTCCAACACCATACATACTCATATCCATCAAGAAGAGAAACGGTTCCGCAAAGTTTGTATCAATATTTTCGGTAGTAACAAATGCGCAATTATTGAGCGCCGCACTACCCTTAGTATAAATGAGATCAGTTCCCATAGCCCAAAGACCACGACCTGGGGGCAAAAACTTGAATTGCCACATGCGCAAGAACATTTCCTGCGCTGACGTTTGTGCTTTTCTATCGTCCCAAGGAATCGATAGTGTCTTGCAATGTTGCTTCTGGATATTATATACGCCCTCAATAACGCGTTGGCAGGTTTGCCAGTACTCTTCTGTTTGTCCATCTTCCAATTGACGTGCATACGTCCGTTTAAATACTAGGTACCCAAGATTGTTGAATCCCCATTTAGGTTGTTTACCTTTAAATTCTGATAGAAAGTTTTCACTTAATGTAAAACTTCTAATTTTTCTTCCATCCTTAGTTTGCGATAAAAACATTACAGTATCCTTTTTTAAATTTTTTGTAAATAAATTTGTTCATCATTTTTATTATTTTATAAGTTATTATAAGCATTACAATATTAATTATAATGCAAAATATAAATAATATTGCAAGATATTGTAATATTAAAGTTAACACATTTACTAACTTTAACACAATACTGAAAGCAATATTATTTAGTTTCTTTTTTATTTTCATTTGTTACTTTAAAAAAATTATTATACAAAACCAAAGTAAAATTAACTAATAGTCCACAAGTGATACTGCCTATTACAGATATTAAACTCTTTGATATGCTCGATAAAAACATGAAGCAAAGAAATGTAGCAGATATATCGCAAAAAAGTGGGAAAGCTAACAGAATAGGTTTGATTCTTGTAGGTAAGTGTTGAAAAGTAAATAACAGGCTTAACCAAGTTATAATGCCTAATATTAATCCGTCTACCATTTTTAATTCCTTTTGTAAAGAGTATAAATACTCGTAAGTTATTGTCTAATATTTTATACATATACTTATTTTTTGTATAAGATATTACACATTATTTTATTATTGTCCTGTCCATTTCATTTCTACATGAAGAGACATTCCAATTTGCTCTAGTATTTTTCTAATTTCTAAAAGCATATCTAGACGTTGTTTCCAAAAAGCCTTTACAATCTTAGCAGCAATTTTAGCAGAAATAGTATTTGTCATATAACTTTCTGCCATTCTTTCAATTACTGTTGCTGCTGGACGTTTTGCGCCTTTCTTAGCGTAGTTATTGACTAGAGCGTTAACTACATCGTTTTTTTTAATTGAATTGCCTCCAGCTACTGAATCTGCAATAGAACAAGATACTGAATAATAGTTGTTTGCTATTTGAGTATTTTTAGCAAGTTGAAGCAATATTTTTCTAAATTCAACTGAATCTAAATCTTTTACATCTGGTATATCTACCATCAAATCACTAGCCCATTCATACAGAGTTTTTTCATAAAAAACGAAACTTTGTATGAAGTTGCTTGTTATTTCACTATATATCTCAGAGCCTTCTTGAACTACATCAAGTATAGATTCTGTTGATACTTTTTCAATTTCTTCTTTTTCTTCTTCCATTTTTACCTCTGTATAAAAAAAAGAACGGGCAGCAAAGCTACCCGTTCAAATCTAATACCTAAAAATTTTTATGGAGGTTACCAAAGTGCACGTGTTGTGTTCTTTGGTGCCTGTTTTTCATTGATATTGTTATGTAAGTTTGCAGTTGTTGATCGATTCGAATTTGCTGCACTAGTATTATAGGATTGAACCATAGCAGAAAAAATTTCTTCTCTAACTTCTTTAGATTGTTCACCTATAAAACGAGCATCGTCGTACCACTCGTCTTCACCTTCTTTGTTTTTCCCTTTGTGTTGGGGAGGCTTAACAAAAAGGCCATTAGAGCCATTAAAAATTTTAAAACCTGTAACTTCAAATACATTCTCGATCACTAACGAGGCGTAAGCGACTATTTTGCTTTTTGGATTTTTTACTGGGTAAGTTTTGATTGTGTAACTGAACATTTTTTTCACTCCTGTTTTCCAATCTTTTTCTAATATTTACACCTAACAAATTGGTGCTATTTATAATTACTTGAGATAGTTCTTTAATAATTACTTGTGCTATTTCTTTAAATATCATTTGCACTGGTGCTGATAGTATCAGCATTTTCAATAACGTCTTCATTTTTTCCTTTTACTTCTACTATATTTTTTTCTTCTAATTTTCTATAATAAAAACCAAAAGCAAAAGAAAGTGCAATTAGCTGGAGCTGACCCATTTCTTCTGCAAAATTTAAAGTTTTTAAATAGTCTGATAAAGATACACTTAGTCTTTTAAAATCATCTCTTTCAGATGTATTGAAAATATTTTTAGACAATAATTCAAAAATATGTTCTGCTCTATAAGCAGCATTTCTTTCTTTATTGTCTGGTTGATCAGTTAAGATCCATGTCATTTCTTTTAGCCATTTTTCACGCAAGGTAATTTCTTTTCCCATCTGTTACCATCCTATAAATTTAGGGGCTGCAGCCATAAAAAGTCTAAGTAAAACTGTATATTCTCCACCTGAAATGGGAACCATTACTGTTTTATTTACACTTTTATCTTTAGAAAATTCAGAACACATAAGTTTATATGTTCCAGCGTATCGACCTTCTCCTGGTTGAAATTCTAACTTTTTAGTTGTATTTGAACCTGGCATAGTATGTATTAATGAAGCAGGTGAATCAGGATTTTCAAACAATGTAGTTAAATCAGACATACCGATAGCAAAACTAATTTTATTTGCCCAGTCGTATGATTTTTCACCTCTAGATTTTGCGACTTCTAAAAGAATTGCTCCATCTTTTTCGATTCTACCTTGTTGATCTTGCCTTGGTCTAATTAAACCAAATTGTGCTGCACCTATTTTTTTATATACTTTAAATTGACTTGGATATTTTGTCATTGTTTCTCCTTACTTTCTAACCAAGAAAGAATTAGCAAGCCTTGCCTCACCAAAGAGTTTGGCAAAGTTTGACCGTTTCTTTCTATATCTTTTACTATTTCATTTGCTAAATTTAATTTATTTAAATTAGCATTACTATTAATGTCTGTGTATTGTATCCCTTGCCTTATGAAAATATTGGCTAACACTTCCACAAGATCATAAAGATCCAAATTTGATTCAGACATTGATTTTATAATTTCATTCAAAAGTTTTTCTTTATTATTCATTCTCTCTGTCTATTTTATATACTAAGTCTGCTAGTGGGCCTCGATATTGTTTTTTTAATTCTATTAAGCATGTATGTTCTGAATTTTTAAATGCTTCAGAATTAATTAAAACTTCAACGCCTGTTTTTTCACCTTTTAAATGAAGATCAGATTGATCTATATCTCCTAAAAGGATTAGTTTGCAATTATCACCTATTCTACTTATCACGGTTTTAAGCTCATGCCAAGTTAAATTTTGACATTCGTCTAATATAAATGTTGCGTCTTCATAGGTGTTTCCACGAACAAATTCAATTGGTTGATATTGCAAATGAGCTTTTTGAATTAAAAAATCTACATAAGTTTTTGATTTTTCGCCTAGTATTTTTTGCAATACAATCTTGAAACTATCTAAGAAAGGAGCGTATTTCTCCTGAATGTCTCCTGGCACTGGTCCAAAAGCTTTTCCCTTACCAACTGGTATAGCGGCTTTAGACATAAATAACTTTTTGTTATTTTTGTCATATTCATACATAGCATAAGCAGTAGTTAGTAAAGTTTTTCCAGTTCCAGCCGTACCTAAAAGCACTGTAAGCTGAGTGTTAGTCTGAGTGAGATTGTGATACAACGAGCTTTGACGAGCATCTTTTGGATCTACCGTATTGATAGGATTCTTAAATCTAACAGCTTCAAATCTTTCATTTGATATTTTTTTTACAAGTATTTTTATGTCTTCATTTATAAAAAGATAGTAGCTGTTTAAATAAGTATTTTCGATTTGGAGATCTATGTAGCATTGCTCTTGCAATTGAATTAAATTTTCTTTTTCAAGTACGTAGAAAAATTGCATTATATTAGTTATCCTTTGTTGTAAAATAATACGTCCAATATATTATACAATGATTTAGTATTGTTAACTGTATAGTTTGGAACCATCATATTGGATTGCAATAAAGACAAATAGTCTTCATCTATAGTTTCTTTTCTAATTTTATGTCTTTCTAAAATTTTACTCATGGGTTGTTTATATAAAATAACTATACTGTTATTTAAATGTATCCCACAAGCACTCTCAAGTAAAACCTTTTTGTGTTTAGCTTTTGACAATTTTGTCTTGACATTTTTAGATTCAGAAAAATCAACTATATCGTAGTATTTTATATTAGTATTTTTTTTAAACCATTTTTTTAAAGCAGTTGTTTTTCCACTGCAAGGCAAACCTATAACTTGAATTACCATAAGTCTCCTTTCTGTTATAAAAAAAATACAGGTAGGGCGCTGCCCTACCTGTTAATAGCTATAGCTAACGTAAAATTTTTACGGTTAGTTACCTTTAACACTACCTGTAGCAAAAATTTCTACAGCTGAATCAAGAGTAACTGCACCCCACTGAGAAGGTGGTACTCCCTCACCGTCAACAATTAATTGACGACCATTGAGATTGTGAGTTGCTGCAAATTGAGCAAGAGTCGTGCCTGTAGCTACTTGTACTGTTTGATGTCCTGTTCCTGGGACAAGAATTAATGAAATTGAACGCATGTTATTTCTCCTTAAGAAATAGAATAAGTTTTTATGTTGTGATTGTTGTTATAATTAAATATTGTTTTCTTTTCGTAATTATACTCTTCTTCTTTACTAAGACTTCCGATCATGTGACAAATTTTATGTGCAGCGTAGCTGCTTACATTGCAAACAAGAGTTGTGCATATACGCAAATTGCAGGGACCTTCTGGAATCTCTTCATCTGATTTCAATGTGCTGTCCCACTCTTCAAGAGAAGTAGAATCAAAACAATCGATAATGTTAAGCTCGCCATAGTCAAAGCCAAGTCTTGTTTCAAAAACTTTTTTAACTTTCCAATTAAATTTAAAAGCATTGAAAATATCCTTTCTCGCTTTCATAGTATCTACAGTTAAAACTAGAGGACCATTCAATAGGTCTTTGTGTTCTTCTGCAGTAAAATAGTAGTCGTGTTTGGTGACCTTTACGCTTGGGTTAAACGCTTTAAGAATTCTTTCAAACGCATCTACTTTTTTTGAATTGATATCTTGAGCTTCATAAATTTGGTTAGGCAAGTTGTGGTTTTCAACCACATCCATGTCCCATACCTGAAAATTATGAAACCCCATTTTTGCACAATAAAGACCAATGTGAGATCCAGTTGCGCCTACACCAATTATATTAATAGTGGTATCTGAAGCATGCTCTGGACCAAACCAACCAGCATGCCTCAAAAAGCTAACCTGTTTATTCATAGTTACCTCCATGTATATGTTGTTTCTTCATAAGTTTCTGATTCTATTGCAGTTACAAATTCAGAAATAAAAGCTTCAATGTTTTTCTTTTCTGAAGTGTCAGTTAAAAACTGATAGTATTCAGCAGAAAAAATACAACAAGCTTCAATTTCTTCTTTTGTGGTTCCTTCCGTATTTAATATTTCAAAAAATTCATCAAAATATTCATCGAATTTTTCTTTATCAAATTCTGTTTCAATATATTTTGGAATATCTAAAATTAGTTGAGGATCTAAGGGCAATGTTAAATTGAAAATAAACAAATGAAGTGGTTTAATTTTATTTTTCAAATATCTTTTTAAGTTTCCTGTAAGTGGGATCCCTGATTTAGTTTTATAATGTTTAGCAATTAACTTATAAACTGCTTTTTGATCATCAAAAATAAAACTTAAATTATTATCTACAAAGTCTTCTAAAGCAGAAGGATCTGCAAAGCCAATTGAGTCGTAAGAATCTTGATAAGTCCAATCCCATTTAGCAAAAGAATTTATTTTATCTTTTTTTATTTTTCTTTTGGGAGCTTTGTATTTTGGTTTTTTGAATTTTTCTTTTGCTTGTTTTGTAATCCAATCAAAATCATAATCTTGAATAACAAAAGGAACATGTTCAAAAACTAAACCAAGCTCTGGATCAAATATTTTAGAATAAAAAGAATTCTTTTTATTAAAAATCATCATAATTTGTGGATTTTTTACTCCAGAATCTATTCCGTTTTTACATTGTTCGTTGAATTGCTTTACGTCTTGGCCAGAAGGCGACACTCCCATATTATGATGAGAGTGAGACCAAGAAGTAAGGTTAGACATAATTTCGTTTGTTTTTTCAGTTCCATGTTCTTTTTGAAGTTCTTTGAAAAAAGAAACCATCATCAATGGATCTGATTCAACTTGAGCTGCACTACAATACTGTTCAGGAATATACATTTCGTATACTCTATAGTAAATATAATTGCCTTGAACAATCTTTTCGACTCTATTAAACCATTGTGCTTCTTGTGGAGCTATGTCCACAATATGTTCAATAGCTTTGAGATCTTTATGGGAGATTAAAATTTGAGGCTGAGCATTAAGAACTTTAAAATTTCCATTATTTTTCATTAGTTTTTCCTTAATTATTATTGTTATTATTTGTGTTGTACCATGGTGAATAACCTTGAACTCCAGCAGTTCTAAGTTGTTGAGTTTGTTGAGCAGTTTCATGGAATTCTTCAATCTCTATAAGATCTTCCCATTCTTCTTCGGTTATTTCCGGAGGAGTTGGCTCTTCGAGAGACTGCCAATCTACTATTTCCTCTTCAAATGTTTCTGATGTTACTTCATCAAAAAAGTTTTGAAGAATAAGCTCTGAGTCAGAAATAGAAGATTGAAAAAGTTGCTTTGCATAATCTTCTTGAAGAATTTCAGTTTGCATAGAATTGATATCTTCAACTTTAGGAAAGTTCTTCCAATATTTACCCCAAGCATCTGAGCTATTAGCTGATGTTAACCAAGTCATTGCTGCAAAAATTGCTTGTCTAGGATCTTGATTTTGAAAAGCATTGTAAATGGCACTGCTTGCTTCTCCCAAACAACCTCTGACTGTTTTAGTCATCAAAGAATCAATAAAGCTTTGAAGAGAAGAAGTGGGCAAATTAAAAGAGCTTGTATGAGGATGAAGCCAAAACTGATTTTTTTGATTATTCATTCCAAGTATACAATTGCTTGTAAGAGGAGAAACGTTAATATTATTATTGGTCAAGTCTACTACAAGAGGTCCAATAGCAATTTTCGGACAATTCTCTCCTTTCTCTATTGGATCTACTCTAACTATTGTTGGTTTAGTTAATTTAAATTTAATTTGGAATAAAGAATAATTGTTAGACTGTATTAAGTTTTGCTTTTTAACATTAAACATTATTGCAGGATTTTCTTTAACTGAAACCATATCGTCGGAAGTATTACTTTTGTATAAGATATCAAGAATATAAATTCCTTGAGCATTTAAAGATTTAAGAAATCTGTCTTCTTTATTTTCTTCAAAAACAATCTCATTTAAAGTTTCTTCATAGTTCTTTTTAATTTTTTCTTTTTGAGGAATTAGACTTGTTATAACATTTCGATTTTCTTCTAACTGCTTTTTGTGTTTGACTAATTTATCATCTGCTTGTTCCAAAAACTCATTACTTTTAGCAATTTCTGCTTCGCAATCTTTAATTATATTTTTGTATCTTTCGATTTGATCTTCTCGATCTTTGATTAGCCTTTTACTTCTATTGACAGTATGACTGTGATTAGTAATATCATGATTTAACTTTTCAATTTTAGAATTAATTTCTTCAACAGTTTGAGTTATAGATTTTAATTCTTTGTACTCTTTAGAAGTATTTAAGGTTGAAAGAGAAGACAAGTTTAAAGAATGTATATTTTGCTTAGAATATTGGTTGTATTTTACTTTTGGAGTAAAATCATCAGATTGTTGAAAAATCTCTACAATGTGATTCGAATATGTATTGTGGCCTTTAAGTAATTCTTTTTTTAATCTTTCAAATTTCTCTGGATCTAAAATAGCTTCTCCATCAAATAAAGAAAGATTAGAAAAAAATTTAAATAGTGTTTCTCTAGCTTTTCTATATTTTTTAATAGTTGCAGAATTGATTGTACAAATAAAGCCTTTAATAGACATTGTTTTAAATTGATTTGTAGATCTACACCAATATAAGTTTTTTAATTCCGAAGTGTAGGGAATCAAAGTATAGCCTGCAGTATGATTTTCATTTGAAATTGTAAAGTTTGGCAAACTTGGTTTTGAACCTTTTAGTATTGACTTAAATTTAATAGCAGTTACTTTTTCTAAAGAATTAATCGCTTCTGCAAGATCAGTCTCAGAATTTTCTAAAAATATAAAATCACCATAAGAATCAACAGAGGATTCTGCTAGCCAGTCAATGGTTTGAATTGGACTTCTTCCTTCAGTAAGGGGTGAATTTGAATCTAAATAATTTAAATAATTTTTAGAAGTTTCGTTTAATTCAACTAAACCTTCATAATTTTCTTCAAAATGTTTCCAGACTTTATCTGATATCTTTGTATAAGCAGATGCATTTGGATTTTTATCTGGCTTTATTGCAACAATATATTTGATGTTTTCCATTGCTGATTCTTGCCTATAGTAACCTGAAATTATTTTTTCGAATATTTCTGGATAAGTTTCTTTATCGTAAATCAAGATTCTATTGTCAGGAAGGAACAATTCAGAAATAGCTTCAAAATCAATTTCTTTTTCTTCAATATTTGACCAATTTTCAGCTCTGAAATTTATTGTACAACTAAAAGTTGTCTTTGCATTTCCTCTGTTTTGAGATTGATTTAGAGAAAAACAAAAAGCATTATTAAGTTTTTCTGTTTTTTCTCTTCTTGTATCATAATTTCTTCCATTTTCAAAAAGTAATGAGTAGTTTAAATTATTTCCCCAGCGCCAACTATTCGTTATTTTAGTATTGTATTTGCAAGAATCTTTAAGCAAAATGTACGCTGAATTTTTATTTGTTATTGTCATTTGTTTTACCTGTTTTTCCTAAAATTTTTAAGTACATTTTTATAAATAAATTTTCTATTTCCAAAGAAGTATATTCTTTTTTAAATATTGGTTCATATTCATTAGAATAATAAAGTGCCAAACATCCACAAGAACTACAAACAGTTGCAAGCGGATGTGGCTCTTGTGGATCTTTTATTGTTTCGGTTTTCCCGCAATAATCGGTATTAGTGCATACTATTTTCATTTGAAGATTCCATTTTACAAATAGCCTCTTCGTCAATTCCATTCATATATTTTTTTATTGTATTCCAATTGGAATTATTTTTAAAAATATTAATAAATGCTAACCATACATTAAAAGTAGAAGAAACGTACTTACTGTATGATGAATAGTAACCTCTAACAATTACTTTTTCATTTTTCTCAAAAGATAGATCAGGTATTTGTCTTTGAATCTTAATAAGCTTCATAAGAGATTTTTGATCAAGTTCTAAATCATATCTTTGGATATATTTAGAAAGTCTTTCAAGTTGAAAAAATATACTATTTGGATATTCAGTATTATTTACATCAAGCAATGGCGTTGAATCAGTTAGACTAATTTTTTTTGCTGATTGATAATTAAAATAATTTGCGTCTGTATACCAACAATCTTCTTTATGAGAATATAAAATTCTTGAATTTAGAATGTCAAAAGTTGAAAGAATTTGACTTGGAGTACCTATATATTTTTTGATTAATTGTAGATTGTATATTTCTGGAAAAGGTGCTTCTTCTAAAAATGCATAAAACTCATATGTAATTGCATTTTCAGTTTCACAAACTTTCCTTAGTTTATTTGTAGCTCTTAAAGCATTTAGAAGGTCTATTGCTTTATTTAGACTTTGTTGATCTTTAAAAAATAGATCTATATCTGAATAATAGTTTTTACATAACAAAAGATTGTTTTCTTCTTCTCTCGGAGCATACATAAGAGCAACAGCAAACCCTCCACCAAAATAAAAATCAATGTCACCAAGAACATCAAGTATTGAGGTTCTTTGGATTATATTTTTAATATTTTTAGAATGAGGAAAATTGTTTTGAGTTGTTTTTATTTCCATTTGAAAATCCTATTTGTTTTTTAGGTTTAGATTTGTTTAAATAAGTTGTGAAATTTGAATCTAGAACAATGTTTTGTTTTTCATTTACGACAAATTCTACAAGAACTGCTTTAAGTATTTTTCTTACTTTTTTTTCAATTTCTCGTAAAGATATTTCTTCGCTCAATGCTTTGTAAAATGAATCTAAAATAACAATTGAAAATTCATCCATCTTATATTCTTTAAGAACTTTTGGATAAATGTATTCAATTAGTATTTTTTCTCTTTCGTTTTGTTCATAGTGTTCAAAATAAATAAATTCAAATCTATCTTTTAAAGCTTCAGGAATAGATTCGATATAATTTGCAGTGCAAATAAATAAAGCTTTTGATAGATCAATAGGTATTTCAACAAATCTATCAATAAATTCATTGTTTTGTTCTGGATCTAAAAGCTCTAGCAAAGCTGAAGTTGGATCACCTCTCGTACCTTTATCTAATTTGTCAACTTCATCTAAAACAACTACTGGATTCATTTGTTGACTTTTAATTAAACCGTCAACGATTCTTCCAGGTTTTGATGCAACGTAAGTACGTCTGTGACCTCTAATCTCTGCTTCATCGCTAACGCCACCTAAAGCTACTTTAATCACTTCTCTTTCTGTCGCTTTTGCGATACTTTTTGCAATGGAAGTTTTACCTGTTCCAGGAGGACCAATAAAACAAAGAACACTGCCCTTACTCTCGCCTAAATGATCTTCAAGAACTATATGTTCAAATATATGTTTTTTGACATCATTTAACCCATAATGAGTTTCATCAATTCTGCTCAACACCTCTTTGATAGTGTGATCATACTTAGTGTAATTCTCCCAAGGTATATCTTGAAGTGTTTCAATATAGTTCTGTATACTTTGAGCTTCTAAAGAACTTGGAGGAGTCCTAGTAAGTCTTTTAGCTTCTTTCTGTAAAGCTTTTTTGACTTCTTCAGGATACTTTTTGTTTGGTTTTTTTTCTGAAGTAGCGTTGAAATTCAAAGAGTCAGTAATACTTCCAACTGTAAAGTCTTTGTAGTTGCCTAAATCGATATTACTTGTTTCAAGCATAAAATTAATTACGTTTTTAATTTTTTCACTAAGATCTATAAGTTGCATATATATGTACTTATCAAAATCATCTTCGTAGTAGTGATGAACTATTGCATCACAAAGATCAAGTATATCTTTTGTTTTCTTAAATAAAGTTAAATTTTCTTTTTTAAGTATTTTGGTTTTTTTGCCTATAAAAATTATAAATGAAACAACCTCTTTTAAAGTTTTTGGGTCGATATCTTGATTTACTTTAGCTTCGTTTACTAAAGTATAGATTTCATTTAAAGTGCAGGATATTTCTCTAATATAAACACAATTCAAAAATTCAGATTCAATAGCATAAAGTTCACTATCTTCATCTGGTTTTATAGATTTACATTTACATTTAACGCCTATAGGGCCAGTGTAACTAATTTCTTTTTCAAAGTCAGTTAAATCTAGAGACATATTTTCTTTAGTTGAAAAAGTTATAACAAATTCGGTATTTGGCTCTATAGCTTGAGTTGATTTTATTTTTTTTAAATTTTCATGAATTTTAAAATTAAAATTTTCAAATTTAGATGGAATGCCTTGATCAATTCCTATAATTAAAAGTGGCAATTCTTTATTACTTGGCATAAAGCCTCCTTCTTGCATAATTGTTTAGTTATAAATAACGCAAGAAGGAACTTACGTTATTCAAATGGTTATTTAAAGTCATGTTTCGTATATTTCGAATCAATTGGAACAACTCTAGTCTTATAAGGAGTGTAAGAGTTATTTACTTTAGGAGTGTAAGTGGGTGGCAAACAGTCTTCTTTAGGTTTCATTTGAGAAGTATAGGAAGTATAGCCTTGCGTTTGCGATTGCGTTTGCGATGATTGAGTATATGGTGTGTAGCCAGAAGTAGCGTTATCGAATTGCTGTTCTTCGCAGCAATCTTCCTCTTCGCAGCAATCTTCTTCATTTTCTCCAAAATCAATTTCCAATTGTTCATATTCTGGAGGTCTTTCAGTCAAAGACAAAATCTCAACATTTGTAAGTTTCATGTCACTTGCGTTTTTTACGGCTTGTTGTGTAGCCAGTCCCATCAAACTAAGGTCGACAGGAATAGTAAGTTCAACTTCGTGACCTTGTAATTTTGCTTTTATTTTTGCATTGTAATTTTTAATAAATTTAGACATTCTTTTACCTCATTTTATTTTTTTTATAATAATTTTTGAAAGCTCGTCATTTTCTTGTTCAAGCTTTTGATATTTGTTTTGAATAATTTCATTTTTTTCTTTTAAAGATTGTATTTCTTTATTTAGATATTTTATTTGAACATCTTTTAAAGAAAAGAAAAAGTTTTTATGAGTTAAGTAGTTTTTAATAATAAATACTACTAATATAAAAGTAGTAAAAAATGAAAACAAACCATATATCTGTAAAAAATTAAGTAGAACTTGATTTTCTAGAAGGGTCATTTTTTCTTGATCTCCTTTTAGTAGTTGTACTTACTATATTTTTTTCTTTTTTTTGATAATCTTGTATTAAATTTTTAAGTTTTAAATTTTCTTCTTGAGAAGAATCAAAAGCAATTCGAAGAGAATCATTTTCTTTCATAATAGAATCATTTTTTTTTAAAAGCTTGTTATATTTTTTTTCTAATTTTTCTAATTCAAGAATTTTTGCTCTTAGCATTTTTTGTATAGTTCTTAGTTTGTTATACATTGTTTCTCCAAAATAATAATAAACTCTACTGACTATATAACATATTCAGTAGAGTTTAAAAAGCAAGTATTTATTAAGCTTGCGGAGAAGTTCCTTCAGCTGTATTTCGAATACGATCTAAAAACTCAACTTCGCTTGCAATAATTTCAAATGTAGATCTAGAGTTTCCATTGCTATCGGTATATGTTCTTGGTCTAACAGATCCTGATACGGCAACTTTAGAACCTTTTTGAAGATAAGTAGAGCATGTAGTGGCTAGAGAGCCCCAACATACAACTGGAATCCAATCAGTTTCTTTAACAAGAGTGCGGTTATCTCCAGTTCCACGATAAAATTTTCTATCGATTGCAACAGAAAAGTTAGTTACATTGCCACCGCTTGGTGTAGTTCTAAGAGTAGGGTTGCTGCCTAAATTTCCAATACCTGTAAAATTGTTCATTGTTTTTCTCCTTGATCTTTTTGATCTTTATTATATTTTCTTCTATTGTAATATGGGTTTAAGTTAATTCTATAATTGTAATTTAAAACTTCTACATCTGACCATGAATAAAGATTATCTCTTTGTATTTCGTGACACATAAATGCTAAGATTTTTTGAATTTCCAATTTATTGTATTTGCTAGGATGAATATCATATTCAATATCTAGCGTTAGCTGTACTTTTGTAGTAGCCATTATTGTTCCTTGGGTGGAGGGGTTGAGGTAGGTTGTGAATTGAGTTGTTTTACAATTGCTATACAGTCTTCTGCTTCTGCAATTGCATGGATTTTTGAATCCATTTCGTCTATAATGTTAGTGTGTTCTCCAATACCAACTGGAGATTGAAGAAGCACTGAAAGCTCTGCAATAGCAGTTGCTTTTTGACTTTCATATTTTAAAAGCAAAGCTTTGATAAAGTGATCCATGAAAAGAATCCTCCGTAAAAAAGTTTTTTGTAAAGATAAATTAGCCAGATGGGCTAAAAAAGTTAAGATTAGAGATAAATTTGAATGTAAAGCTTGTGGATACAAAGGTTATTTACATTCACATCACATCTTACCTAAAAGCAAACATCCCAAGTATCGTTATTATATCGGAAATGGAATAACTCTTTGTTACTTGTGTCATTTAGGAAAGAATGGAGTACATGGTAATTCTTTTCCAAGAAATAAAATTGTTAAAGAATTACGAAAACTTTTAAAATCAAAATCTTATTCTTCAGTTAAGAAGTTCGTGGATAGTCTTTAGCATTTTTTTTAATTTTATTTAATGCTTCTTGAAAATTTATAATTGTAGCTATACCTTGATCTATATATTTACTATAAAAAGGAAATATTTGAATGGTATTTTGATGTAAATAAAATCCTAAAACTGGTGAATATTCATCAAATAAAAAAAAGATATTCAATCTATCATCAAAAGTTAATTTAAGTTTTTTGTAATTAGGGAAATTTTTTTTAATTTGATTAAAATTTTTTGGATCTCTTAAGTAATTGTTTGTTTCGTTTTTGAAATTAATAAATTCAGCATTTTGAATTTTTAATCCATTTTTAAGTATTTTTGAATAAATATTGGTTTTCATATTTTGTCCTAGGTTTTTTAAAAAAGAAAAACCTTTAGCTATACGTTTTCTATATTATCTCTTCAGGGCCCGTGATTCATGTTACGCTTATATAGTATAACATGCATCTCCGTCTTCTAATGAGTATATTCGAATC
>TARA_A100001201_G_scaffold32819_3_pt1 | contig 15343 bp, 25 predicted proteins | sample TARA_A100001201 | Tara Oceans TARA_A100001201 (sample SAMEA2619872) | marine metagenome | biome: marine biome (ENVO:00000447); feature: surface water layer (ENVO:00002042); material: "saline water (ENVO:00002010), including plankton (ENVO:xxxxxxxx)" | depth 5 m | reverse complement strand
AAAACCACTCCTTCTATTTTTAAGATAACACATACCGTAACACCTGTCATCCGCTTTACACGCTTCCCAGAAGATGAAAAATAATCTATTGGCTTCTCTATACTCTGGTGCTCCGACATCGATTTTACTCCACTGCAAGTACATGTAATGAGTACCAGTAATATATACAATATTGCCATTGTTATAGAAGCTAAAACCTTGTTCTCTACGCTTAAATTCTTCATCTATATAATCATACCATTTTTCCCTAAACTGCATAGGGTATTCTTCCCAGTCAAATCTAGTTTTTATCCTTTGTAATTCTTTTGGGTATTCAAACCTTTTCCAGTATTGCTCCGCTTTATCTTTGCTTCGTTTATAAGGTTCATTTGTTTTTGGTAAAGCAATGCGAAGGTTTTGTATTTCAATGATTGATCCAATAGTTCCATCTTTACTTATACATACAAAGTCATAGTCTTCATTGTAGCCATACTTCCATTTTTTATATCTATTGTTTTTAGATAATATTTTAGGATTAATAACATCTTTTACTTCTTTCCACAAAGTTTGTTCGTAACTCACTTGCTTCTCCCTTCTGCAAACCCTTTAAAAACTTTAGAATTTTTAGTATTGTCTTTACCATCTAAAATGTTTTGCTCTTCTTCAATACGCTGTAGTATTTCAAAAGCATCCATTATACAAAGTTTTTTTGTTGCTGCTGCATTTTTAAGTCTGTCAGCAGACACATCATCGTCAGTATGTGTAATGATTTTTTCTTCAGCTACTTTAATTAACTCGTCTACAGCTTTACGCCCAGCTCGGATTATATTCTTTCTCGTTTCCTTCGTACTCATGAGTTATAGCTATATCATTAGATTTCATACAATAAAGTCGTTCACCTTCTATAATAAACTCAAATTCTGAGTATGGTGTAAATACCACAAGCTCTCCAGGATTTAATCCTACGCGTTCTAACGACTTGTTAGAGTATTTTAGTATACCAAAATGCTCTTTCTCTTTTTTGTTTGCTAGATCATCTGTTTCGTGTATTGGCTTTACAAAACAATAATCTAAATGTGATTTTAAGTTATACATATATATTTGCTCAGGTGAAACAAAATACATATCATCTTTAAAAAATGTTGATGAGTTTTTTTCTTTACCTTTCATATCATAATATCTTCTAAACACATTATGATGTACGTAAACTTCATCACCTTTTTTTATGTCTGTTTTAAAAGCTGCAGGTGTAGAAACAACTACAGCTTTTTTACTAACAAACCTATGATCTTCAATACTAGTATTAATAATAAGCTGCTTATCATTAACTTGTCGTATATTGTCATATCTACTTTTTAAAGGCTTAACAATAAATCTATATAAACTTTTCATTAGTAATTTAAATCATACTCTACAGAAACTGCCATATTGCGATTAAACTTTTTCCAAGGTAATACTTCCTTGTTTTTAGTTATATAAATATTATATGAATGATCATCATCACTAAATAATATATCGCAAATATTATGCCCACCATAAACTTCTTGACCAACAGAATAATGCATAGCATCATTTTTGTAATCAGAGCCAATACTAATTTTTCTTATAACATTAGGCATTTTCAGAAGTTTCTTCTTCTTCTATTTCTTTGTATGATCCGTCTTCTAAATTAATAGAAACTTTACCATATTTATCTTCAAGAACTTTTTTATTATCTTCAATTTTTTTATTTACTTCAGCTACTTCATGTAGTAGTCCATGTTTTTGAGACTCTAATATGCCTATACCGTTAATTAGCTCAGTCATACTATTTTGTTGTTCTTGAATTAGTTTTAATTCTTCTTCAGTTATTTTATTTTTCATTTAATTAAATTTTATTATTTTATTACTTGTAATAGTATAATCACCTATATTAAGATAAATCTACTATAGTAACAGTATATCCTAAAGCTTCTAACTCTTTCTTAACTCCTTCATGACCAACTTGTAATGACTGCTCAGCAGGTGCTACAACATCTACGTTAAAGTTAGTACTGAAATTATCTAGTTTTAATATAGAGTTAGGAGATGATTCATACAACGCTTGTGAAGCATAATTATATAAACCAGCATTCATAGATCCACCGTTTTTAGGTAATCCAAATTCTAGTCTAGAATATATTTCTGTTAATTCTGTAGCAGTTCCACTTACTACTAATTTAGCGTCTCCGCTTGCTTTTATTTTTAATGCCATTTTGTTTTGTTTTATTTTATGGTATTGATACTTTTATTGTTCCTTCGTCGTTATAAAGTCTTCCTTCAACGCCTGGATCACTAGTAGGTAAACCTGAAAAGTCTAATTGACTTAAGCTTTTCCAACTTAAATTTCCAGATGAATCTGATTGTAGTATTTGCCCAGCTGAAGGCGCTGTGTTTGGTAATTTTATAGTATATGTTGAACCACCTGAGTGAGCAGGTCCTTCAATAGCTACATGATGAGCAGTTCCAGCTTCGCAATATAGCTTTAATTTACCAGCATTAGTGCCGTCTCCTATAACACCTATTGATGTTTTAGTTTGTATTCTATCAGATGGAGTAGTTACATCTACACCAAAGTTACCAGTTCCAGTTATATATGAATTACCGTCATGAACTATTCTAAAGTCTGGAGTAGTATTATTAGACATATATACTCCAAAAGCTTTAGCCGTGTTTGGAGCCGTAACACTAGTACCTGTAGCATCTAAAGTTACAGAATTAGCTCCAGTAGGTTTAGCTCTTTGACCTATTGCTATAGCAGCAACTGCATTAGATTGTGCTTCACTACCTATTGCTACACCTCCACTTGCTGTGCTTAATGAAGAATCACCTACTACTACATTAGCAGCGTTACTAGCTCCTGTAACACTAGCACTAGCTCCTATAATAGTATTATAAGTATTTGTAGCAGCTGTATCTGTAGCAGATTTACCTATAATAACACTGTTGTTTCCAGCGTTATTAGTAGCTCCTTGACCTAAAGTAAATGTACCATCGTCTTTTATATTTAAAATATCATTACCACTACTGTTTTCAACTAACAAAGATGTAGTAGAAGATGTAGAGCCAGAACCAGTTACATGGAGTTTACCTGTTGGTGTATCTTGATTTATACCTATATCACCACTGCTATTAATTCTTAAAAAGTCTTTATATGTAGTTGTAGAGTCAGTGTACTCACCAAGAGCTATATGACGTCCTGCTGTACCAGGTGACATAAACATATAAAGATAATCGCTTGATCCACCTATTTCTGTAGTATAAAAAGAACCATTACCACCACCACCACCTAATTGCATTCTTAACCTAGGGCTATTAGAATATAAAGGTGAATTTGTCATACCAATAGTCCAAGTTCCTCCAGAAAACGCATGATAATTACCTAAATAAGCACCAGCAGCAGTATGCTTTATTCCATCAGGTGAATCTATTTTCATAGCAGGGCTAGAACCACCACCACCACCACCGTTATAAAAACTAATAGTAGACGATGCACCGTTAGATGTTAATTTTAGTTGTGCGCCATGAGTAGTGTGTTGACTACTGCTACCTTGAGTATTTTCTATTTCTAATCCAATAGGGTTTGATTGTGTTCCAGAAAATTTAGGAAAGTCAGTTATTGTAACTACTCTACTAGCTCCTATTGTTCCATCAGCGGTGTATATATTATCACCGCCTCCTCCAGCATCTGTCCAAGCTGAACCATTATAAAATTGTAATTTGTTATCTGTAGTATTATATATAGTACTTCCTGAAGCAGGACTAGATATAGCATCTCTAACAGTTGTAGTGATGCTAGGTGGTATCATACCTTCATTACCTATAACTCTAAAATCAGGTGTTGATTGAGATGTCATGTAAACAGAAAAATTATAATTTTCTGTATTATTAACTGGTCCATTACCGTTAGCTGCAGTTAGCAATATACTTGATAAACCACTTGCTCTAGCAGTATAACCTATATTAATATTTCTACCTGTAGCAAAATTTACTCCAGCATCCCAACCTATAGTTACGCCTGAATCTCCTGAAGTGGTTGAATAACCTATTGAAATACCTCTTTGATTAGCAGTTGCAGTATCTCCTATAACTACACTTTGAGATATACTTGGAGTAGCTCCTTTACCTAAAGCAAAAGCACCGTCATCTTTTATATTTAAAATATCATCACCTGAAGAATTTTCCACTAATAAAGCTGTTGTGGCATTTGTAGCTCCAGAACCAGTTACGTGTAACGTAGCTGTTGGTGTTCCTTGATTTATACCTACGCCAATATTACCGGTCCATGAACCAATACCATTCATAGTTATAAATGCTTCTTCAGAATAGCTTGAACCAATTTTTCTACCAAGTTCAAATTTACCCGTATTTAAAGCTTGTATATATCTATAATGAGTACCCGCATCAGACATGGTAAATTTAGTTACTCTAGCATTACTAGCGCTTAGTTGAAATAATCCTCCATTTGAACCGCCTGAGTATTTAAGGGTATGATAATTATTACTTGGTCCTCCTCGTACACCAAAGTATAAAGGCCAACTAGTGTTAGTAGCTTGAAATACAAATGCTTTATTAGTTCTAAAGCCCATTTGATCTCTACCCATATAATCAGAACTACCGCTATTTGAGATAAAAGCCTGAACATAACCTTCTGCATTTGCACTTCCACTAGTATTTTGATGTTGTAATTTTAATACAGCTCCTCTAGTTTGACTATAAGAAGAAGGTATATTATTTACTTTTTCTCTGATTACTATTTGAGTTCCTGATACATTCTTTTGAGCATTTTGACCGCCAACAGTTTTATTACTTTCAAAAGTAGTAACATAAGTATTTTTTGGATTAGAGGTTGGGTAACCAACTGTTATAGTTCTATCTTCATCTATTGATCCGTTACCTGTATAAATAGTATCTCCGCCGCTTGCTGCGTCTTGCCAAGCAGATCCATTATAGAACTGTAATTTGTTTGTAGTAGTATTATAAATAGTTAAACCTGTTGTAAATGTTCCACTATTAATAGCGTCTCTTTGAGTAGTTGTCATTCTAGGTGGCAACATACCTTTAGTTGTAGAATCAACTTTTAAAACAGCGCTTGAATCTATAGTTACAGCACCAGCGTCTCCTATTGCTAATCCATCATTTGCTTTAAACCAAAATCTATTATTATTATTAGATTTAATTCTTAATTGACCAGCATTACTACCTGCGTCACCAGCGTCTAGCATCGTCCAAGTAGCTTCGTTTTTTAATGTAAAAAAGTTACCTATAGTATTATTACCTGTTATAGTTACATACTTATCATCACGAACAGAAAATATATCTTCTGAATCAGAGTTTTGAACTCTAAAAGCATAAGTTGCATTTGTATTGCCTTTACCTATAATACCTAATCTAGCAGTTAAAGCGGCTCCAGAGTTGTAACTCATACTTGGTCCTATAACACAATAACCACTATTGTGAGAAAAACCACCTCCACCATAAAGAGTAAATCCATACGCTGTTAACTTGGTATTATAACTACTCCAAGTTAATCCTTGACTTTGATGACCTAAATACGGAAAAGATATTTTACCTCTAACAGAAGCAACTATAGGAGCTGTTGCACTATCACTTCCATTAGGATAAAAAATAAATTTATTTCCACCAACGCTAGGATAAACATTTCCAGTTCCATAGTCAATATTTAAATTGTTACCATCAAGTTTTAACGTTCTATTATCAGATAAAGTACCATCTAAAACGAAGTTAGTTAACTGATCTTGAGTATATCTAGTATTAGTAGTACCGTCATATCCTACTACAAATGTTGTTCCTGTAGCGGCTTGCGCTGTAAAGTCTGAAAATTTAGTTGCCATATTATGGTGCGTTTTCTGTTACTAGCTGATCGTTGTTTTCAGCTTTAATTAAAATTCCTAATTCTGTTATAATATCAAATGGTGTTGATGGATCTGGTCTTAATGAATCACCAGGTGGAACCATTCTTTCAGGTACTATATTTACTACACCTATAAACATATTACTCTATTGGTGGTTCTTCTGGTGTCCACTCTGGAGTAGCTAACAAAGCTAAAGCTTCTTCGTGGTTTAAAACACTTATTGGAACTAATCTATTATTAGTTATAAAACTAGGTTCTACCTGATATGAAAGCATAGCATGCGTGTTAGCTACGTTTCTTCTCATAGTTTGCGAACTAGTCGTATTTATTTGACTGAAATCTACTAAAGAAGTTTGCGTGTCAATATTTATTACTATATAAGTTGTTGCCATTTATTTAATTTTAAGGTGTATCTGTTGATCTACCTGAGTTAGCTGGATTAGTTACGCCATCCGCGTAATCAGCCATATTAATACTATATGCGTTTTTATCACTATTATACATGTTACCTTTTAAATCTGCAATAGTTAAATTAGTTCCAGTTCCACTAGCTTCTGAACCAGGTGCATTACCTACTAAATCATCTACATTACCTGTGTTAACTCCGTCTCCGTCATTTCCATTTTCAAGATCTCTAACAACCCAATCAGTTCCATCGTAGTAAGAGCTGTGTTCATCTAATGGCCACCAAGCAATTATATTATTACTAAATGAAGATGTAGCTTGCAGGTTTTGTGGAATACCGTTGTTATAAATTTTTAATGCTTCTTGCTCAGTAAGTGCTCTATCAAATATACACACATTGCTTATCTTACCATCAAAAGATGGATTTGAATTATGTAAGTCATCTGCTATTCTTATAGTTGATGAACTGTTAAAAATTCCTGTTTTACCTGTCGCTGTATTTACAACTACACCGTTTAAATAAGTTATTAAATTTCCACTTGTATCTCTTGTTACTGTATAATGATACCACTCATTTGTACTTATAGGACCACCTCCGCCTATTAATTGACCGCCATGAAATATTACAACACCATCACTATCGTGTACATAAACTGCCCAAAAGGAACTATTACTTCCGCTACCGTGAGAACCTAATACTGCTGTATATGCACCTGGAAAAGTTGTACCATTAAACCACAAACTAATGCTAAATGGATTTGTACCAAAATTGAAAACACTACTTGAATTATCAACCACTATATAGTCATTACTTGCTCTATCAAAATTAAAACTATAATTACTAAACGGCTGTGTTCTACTAATATTACTAGTTACTAAATTAGCAGTAGTCATACCGTTGCTTTCACCATTAAATACAGAAACATTGTTATTAACAAGGTTTTGTTCTGTCATTCCTGAACTTATTCCTGCTTCTGTACTTACAAAAGTGTTTACTTTTGTTATATCACCTGTTAAAGTTCCTGTTCTTCCACCTATAATATCATTTATACCAGTAGTTGTATTATCAAGCTTCCATAAAGCTATAGGCGTAACTGTATATGAATTTTGTGGAGTTCCGTTATTATAAATATTTGCAATATTAGTACTTTGGTCTGAATCCCATATAGCAATATTAGACATATAGCCATTTGCAACCCAATTTGAAAAATTTCCTATATTAAATAAATTAAATGTAGAACTAGTCCAAGGATTAGTAAATGTTGCGGTTCCGTGAGGCTGTCCATTAAGGTAAAAAGAAACATCAAGATTATCTACAACAACCATTATATGATTCCATTTACCAAGTTCATTGTTAGAAATATTATTACTTTTAACACTATTTGCTGTTGTATTTATAGATCTTTGCGTACTTCTAATAGCCCAATTACTTCCTCCAGAATTGACTAATGAAATTGGTGCAATTCTAGATGTAGAACCTGAATAATCACCCATCAGCATAGTCCAATAAGCTGTATGACTAATTGGATAAACCCAAGCGCTATAAGTATTAGCTTGCGTAGCATTTATAGTTAATGGTGAAAAATTTATTCCAGTTCCACTAACAAAATCACCTGGAAACTTCAAAGCACTTTCGTAACTAGCGGGATATTTTTGATTTTCTATACTCCAATTAGTACCATCAAATAATTCTGTATTATCAAGTTTATACCACGCTTTTAGGTTATCAGAAGCTATAGCAGTTGTTAAGGGTACACCGTTGTTGTATAGTGTTTCTATTTGTGTATCTGATAATGTTGTATTCCATATTTGAGCATTAGAAAGTTTGCCATTAGTAAAAGATGATGTACCTCTATAAGAACCTATTGTTAGTTCCTTACTCGCAAGAGAGGTTGATTCTACAACTCCTATTGAAGTATCTTTAAGCTCGCCATTTAAAAATGTTTTTATAGTGTTTGTAGCATAATTAAATGTAAAAGCTAAGTGTTGCCAAACATCATATTCAAATCCTACATTAATCCAACCTGATGTACTTGATTTAAGTTGTGATGACCTTGAAACACCAATTTGATTACTTTGTCTAACTTTAATATCAAAACCTAAAAATGAAGGAGAACCAGAATTGCTAAAAATATATTGTGTACCTCCAGTATTTGTTATATTAACCCAAATAGCAACAGATAAATCTCCTGTATCATAATCAGTGGGTTTTCCTAAATCTATAAAATCATTAGGTACAAAATCAAAACTCTGTGGATATAACGACACAGCGTCAGGGATCTGCCACTTACTAGTTGTGTCGGCTTCCCAATTTGCTGATTGATTTAGTTTATACCAAGCTTTTAGATTAGCTTCTTGCGGTTGCGTACCTGTCATTAATGGTTGACCGTTGTTGTAAAGAGTTTCAGCATCAGATAAAGAAAGATTTGTATTCCAAATTTGTAAATTACTTATTTGGCCATCCCAATATTGACTTATGCCAAATTGACCACCTATCCAAGCTACACTACCTTGATTGTTATAAGTTATAGTTCCAGTTGCGTAAACTCCTGCAGGAGAACCATTTAAATATGCGGTTAATTTTGTACCAGCAGACGTGTCAGTTACTAAAACTAAATGATTCCACGTTTGACTAGAAGGCGCTGGACTAATCGTTATTGTTTGTCTGTTATTAGTTGGATTTTGTTCAGATCTATTAAGTGATAAACCACCACTTAAAAATAATCTATAACCAATACTACTATCTTTTCCTTGTGAAAATAAAGTATCAAAATTACTGGCTGTATCAGATCTAAACCAAAGTGATATTGTATTTTGATTTGAACTTAAAATATCTTGTAAATTCGTTCCTAAGTCTATATAATCATTAGGTATAAAATCAAAAACACTATCTGCTCCAACTGAAATGTTAGGGTAACCAGCGTCTGCATTTGGATTTGAGTTGTCACCTAGCGGCCAATATGCTACAGGTTCTGCACCTGATATAGCCATTGGGTTATTTAAGTTGTATAAATAAGTTATTTGATTTTCTGAAAGTGTATAATCAAAAATACAACATTGACTCATATTTCCTGGCATTTGATAATACCATTGTGTAGCGTTTAAATTTCTTCCCGCTAAAATTAAATTAGTAGCTGAAGGTATACTTGTTGCAGTTCCCCAACCTGATTGACTTGTAAGTTGTTGACCATTTTGATATACTCTAGTTCTATTAATTGATGTTTCAGAACCGTCAAATCTTAAGACCCAATGATTCCATTCAGCAATATCTTTATTGAAAGAACCGTCTAATCTAAAGTTCACATTACCTATATAAACATCTAAAGCAGTGCCTGCGGCATTAAATACCCACAATATAGGATTATCAGTTCCATTAGTTAAATGAAATGGGAATTTAGGTTCAACATTTGCGGAATAATCTATTTTAGCCCAGAAAGATATAGTACAATTAGTTGCTCCACTTAATTCAGTAAATGGCATTTGTATTCTTGAACCATCAAACTCAATATTATAATTACTTAACTTATCTTTGTTAGCGTTCTTTGGCATTCGCCATATCGGTGCAATATAATTTGTTCCCATAGTTAATCCCCCATTCTATACCAAGCAGCTGGTGCGCCTTCAGGTGTTTCACTTAAGTCAGCTACCTTACTAGAATTATTTGCTGTGGTATCGTATATAGCTTGTATTGTGTTTTCAGAAATGGCTGAATTCCAAATAGCTACTTCATCTAGTTTTCCATCAAATGTTGTTGTTACAGCTTTACCTATCCAAGTTGTGTAATTTTGAACATTCACATTTGGATTTCCATTAGGCCATAAAGGACCTTCTACTCCTCCTGTAATAGAACTAACTAACACCGTGCTTACTTCACTACCGTCTACATATAAAGATCCCTTAGCGCCGTCAAAAAATGCTGCAATATGGTGCCATTGGCCATCATTTAAACCTGAAGCTGTACTTGTTTGAAGATTAACTCCATTATAAGCATCATTTGTTGATTGTATTCTAAATCTAGCGTAGACACTACCACCGTTCCAAAATATACTATAAGGAAATCTTTGATAAGGCATATCTCTTCTAGTTACTAAACTTGGACTTCCTGCCCACACAGCACTAGTAGATTTTACCCAAAGAGAAATACTTACATAAGCGGGTAAATCGGTAATTCCTGTTTCAAAATAACTACCTGCACCATCAAACTCCATTGAAAAACTATTGTCAATAGCAGTGTATTCAAAAGCACTGCCTCCTCCGCCTCCAGGTCTACTAGATCCAGGTAAGTTAGATATTTCAGGAACTGAAGTTCCAACACCTATAAACATTTTAGTACAATGCTACAAGGTCTCCTGCTCCGTAAGATCCGCTAGATAAATTAACAGCTACAACTCTTTTTGCTAATACTGGTAAAAAAGATCCGGCGGTTATACCTTTTAATCTAGCTGTATATCCATTTTGATATTGGATGTCACTTTCTAATATTAAGTCTAAACCATTATCTATAGCTATACCACTGTATAAACAAGCGCCTCTATCTTTAGTGTAAGGTATATCTATATTCACAACTTCAAAAGCAGCATTGCCAGATCCAGCGTCTTCTGGTGCAGCTCCCACAGCGTAACCTTCTCCAAAAGGTTTATTTGCAGTTCCGCTAAGTGTTACTTCAAATGTTTCAATAGCTCCAGCGCTAGTTACTGTTAATACTTTTACTTTAGCAGCTTCAGTAGCACCACCAGGAGTAGTTAATGTTATTATCTGATCTGGATTGTAACTACCACTACCATGTACACCGCTCGTCATTTTTAAACCACCATCTGGATTTATATTTCCTATAGCTACTGGTATCATGTCGTGAGCAAATACTCTAGGCTGAGCTTGAAAATTTCCTTCTAATCCTCTGTTTGCCATTTTATTTTTTATTTATATTTGTTATTTTTTCTGCGCCTCTAGAACCAAAGTACGCCACGTATACTGTTATCAGTAAAGTTTTTAATAATTCTACCCAAGCAGTGTCTACATCAAACTGCATGTGAAAAGAATCTATTATTATTAATGTAGTTGATGCAAGAGTTAGGTAAACTAATGTCAGTGGTCTAGTGTTTTTACTTAGCCATGAATCACTTTTCATATCGGCTTGCCATCTTGCAGATACGTCTTTCATTTCCTGTATATCTTGCTCTAATAATTTTAAAGCTGTTTCTTTATCTTGAGGCTCAATACTATTATCACTTGTTATAATGTTTTTTACTATACCAAAGCCTCCTTGATCTGGTAGCACGCTACCTATAGTATCTAATATAGCAGGAGCTTTTTCTTTTAAAAAAGCCCCTACTTTAGTATCTTTGAATTTTTTCTTCATTATGAAGACATGTGTCTTAACACAGCTGGTCTACCTGTTTTTGTAGCTTTGCCGTGACCTTTCATTTCTTTAGGGCTATGTCCCATTTTGTAAGGCTTCATCATCATGGCTTTGTCTTCCATCATAGGATAACCACCTTCATAACCCATCTCTTTTATTTTTTTACTTTTACCTGGCATGATTATTTATATTTACATTTACTGTATGCTTGTTTTTCCCACCAATGATTTTTATTACCATCAGCTCGTTTATTTCTTTTAATTTTTTTAAAAGGTTTATTCCTTGATTTTCTATGGTACATATAATTATCGTCATATGTAATAAGCCCACTTTTCATTTGGTTAATATGAACTTTTTCATGGCATATAACCTGCTTCATAAGTTTAGGATCTCTAATCTTATCGCTTACTGTTATTGTTAAATTTTTACCAGCTCTACCTAATACACTACCATCTTCCTTAACTGTATATATAGGAGTGTTGTCTATTTTGTATCCTGGTTTTAATTTAAAAGCCATTATTTTCTACCTTTACGTTCGTGACCTTTTAAAGCATTGCCAATATCACCTACTTGATTACCAACTTCTTTTATAGCTTTAGCAACATCAGCTACTTCGTCTGAAGTTAATTTATACCTTTTTTTTATTTCTTCTATAGCAGCAATAGCTTTTTCATCTATATCTGTTTTACTCCAAAGAAGTGCCCACACATCTTTAAAATATTTTTTAGTTAATTTCCACATAATATTTTTTTAACATTTCCATCTGCGTCTAGCAGCTAAACCTCTTTTACTTTTCCAACCTCTTGATCTAGCACAAAATGATTTTCTACGTTTTGCATCTTTACTTCCTGGTTTAACTTTACCTGTTACAGCTGTTTTAAGTTTACTGCCTGGATTTTTACGTCTATACTCAGCAACTCCTTTTTTAGTCATGCCAGCGCCTTCTTTAACTGTTCTAAAGTTTCTTCCCTTACCTTTAGTAGTTTTTCTAGGTTCTTTTCCTTTTTTAGTAAAAGGATTTTTAGCTTGGCTATAACTCATTTCTTTTTTCTTTTCTTAGTTGATTCGCCACAAGGTCTACCTGTAGCTACGTTAATCCAGTTTTCTTTTTCAAACCAATCTCTAAGTGTAGCTCCTTTTTTACGAGCACCTTTAACATTGGACTTACTTGATCTTTTATATTTGCCTGAAGCTGCGGCTTTGCGTTTAGCTCTTACTACTTTACTACGCTCCGCTTTGCTCATTGATCTTACCTTTTTAGCAGGTAGACAAACTTTCTTGGTGCCACCACCTTTTACTTTACTTCTTGCCATGTAATCTTCTTATTGCTTCTTTACAACGTTTAGCTATAGCTCGTTGTTTAGGTTTTTTACCATAACGACTACGTTGCTCAACTACAGTCATTATTTGTATTTTTCTTGCAAAAGGCTTGTTAACTTTTTTAACTTTACTACACGTAGCTCTAGCGTCTGCTTCTGTAGCATATTTAATTTTTACAGTATCTTTTGGATTTTCATCTGTATATAATCTTCTACCTGAACCTTTCGGCTTTTTGCCCGTGCCTTTTTTAGGGTCACTTTTTTTTGGCACGTTTTTTAGTTTTAGTTTTTTTCTTTTTCTTTTGCTCATTTCTAGAAGCCCACACGGCTTTTCTTTGAGCAGCACTTACATATCCCATTACTTATTTTTCTTTTTGTGAAACTTATTAATGTGAGACTCTATAATTCTAGCTTGACGCCCATGAGCATTTACAGCCGCTTTAAGTTCCTTAATAACGTCTTTTAATTTTCTTACACTAGCCATTACTTTTTCTTTTTCTTTTTAGATTTACCCATTTTACTAGGACCACCAGCCTTAGTACAACGAACACCCCAACCACTAGCATAAGCACTTGGCCATACTTTAAATTTTCTTTTAGCAGCTGTTTTACAAGGTCCAGATATTTTACCCATTATTTACGGTTTTTCTTTTTAACTTCAACTTCTTTAACTATAACAGTAGTTTTAGGTTTTCTATTTTTTAATTCTTCTAATTGTTTATTAAGCTCTTCTAACTTACCATCGTTATCAGTACCATCTTTCATAAGCGCAGACATTATATTCATTTCTTCAAATACAACATCGTCTACTTGCTCTAGCATATTAACTCTTTCTTCTAAGTCTTCTATATGCTCAGTTTGCCACTGTTGTTTTAAATCGTACTCAAGACGTTTAACTTCAGTAGGCGGTAGCTTTTTAGCTTCTTCAATATCTGCTTGTAGTGTATAATACATACCTACAAAAGAAGCGGTTATAGTTATTATAGCAATTACAGTTTTTAAGTCAAGTTGTACGGAGGTGTTTTCAGAGATCTTTGTACTCATTAGTTGCGTCAAATGATGGGCATGCTTTATTAGCAAACTCGTTATGTGAATATATAGTAGCGTGTGGATACATTGCTTTTAATGTTTTAAGCACGTGTATCAAACCTTCTTTTTGTTGTTCTGTTCTAGTATCTTTTGGAGTTTTGCCATCTGCTTCAACACCGCCACAATAACATATTCCTATAGAATTACGATTATGCCCTGAGCAGTGAGCTCCTATTCTTGATATATCTCTACCTTTATGTATGTCTCCTTTTATATCAATATAAAAATGATAGCCTATGTCTGACCAACCTCTACCATTAACGTGCCAGTCTTTTATAGTTTCTACTGGTATGTCTTGACCTTCTCTTGTAGCCGAGCAATGTACGATTATTTCTTTTATCTGTCTCATTTTTTAAGCTTATACCATTTATGTAAAGTGTATCCTATAGTAACTATAAGTAAAGTTATCTTTAACACAGGCTCTAACCAATCCATCATTGTTACTGTAAACGCGCCTGCATTTAACAAGTATAACTTCATATCCTCCATTATTTCTGTGCTCTAAGTACAGCGTTGCCTTTATACTCAGGCGCTTCTATTTTAAAATACTTAGTTGTAGGTCTCATTGTTTTATCTGCAGGTACTTTTACTTTGCACGTGCATGATCCTGAATTTTTATGCATAATTATTCTACGTTAAATGTTTTATCTCCGACTTTAAAGCTATCAGCTCCTTTTTCTTTAGCATCGTTTAAAGCAGCGTAAAAAGCATTAGCTTGCAAAGCTCCATTAGCTCCTGATACTTGTTTCATTTGTTCTTCTCTACCAGCTTCTTTAGCTGATTGGTTATAAGCTGAGTAGCTTGCTGTATATGGTGATAAAGCTTTAAATGGCTTTTTAGTTACCATACCATAAGGCGCTACCGTAGGGCCTTGTTCTTCTGCATTTTCCATAGCTGCTAATTGATTTGGGTCTTGTTCACTTGTTAAATCAACTTGTCCACCAGTTGCTTTTGCTAATGATCCAGCACCAAAGTCTTTTAAGCCTTGTCCAAAACTATAGTCTTGACCTTGCTCTTTAGCTAATTTTCTTTGTTGCAGTACTTCTCCAAGTCCACCTAGCGCTATATTACCAAGTTTAGCAACAGTACCAATAGCTATATGATAAGGTGGCTTATTTGTCTTTGTTGGCATAGTGTATTGATTTAGTTATTACTTTATAAATATATTTATTATTTTTTTCTAATTTTTTTGTAGGCATTTCTTCTTCACCTAACATTACTCGATACATACGACTGATTAGCTGTTTGCACTTATAGGAAACTTTATATATATGATATTTTTGGGTAGTGCGATTTCTT
>TARA_A100001201_G_scaffold87642_2_pt1 | contig 15378 bp, 14 predicted proteins | sample TARA_A100001201 | Tara Oceans TARA_A100001201 (sample SAMEA2619872) | marine metagenome | biome: marine biome (ENVO:00000447); feature: surface water layer (ENVO:00002042); material: "saline water (ENVO:00002010), including plankton (ENVO:xxxxxxxx)" | depth 5 m | reverse complement strand
TTATTAATAATAAAACCTATATCATACTTTGGCGGAATGATTGGTTTTAAAAATTCATCATGTTTACAAAAATGACCCCATTTTCTGATAAACTCTCTTGTTGATTTTTGATTTTGCTTTAACCACTCATCTGTTTCTCTGTTCTTCATAAACACTTGTCCATCAGGATTTCTTTTAGCTCCGTCTGCAAATCTAGACCCTCTACAAGTCATATGATAAACAAAACCATTCCATGTTTGAATAAATTTTATTCCATTTAATTGAAACCTATTAAATATATCCGTATCTTCTTTTGATTGTGGAGCATACAATGGATCATGGCCTCCAATTTCTTGAAAATCTTTTTTCCAAAAAGCCCATGGTGCAAATATACCATCAGAAGTTGGATTAGTTTTTCTAAATGTAAGATCTTTAACAGTTGATAAAAGTTGTTCTTCTCTAAACTCTTCTGGTTCAATGCCATAATCAAAAATAAGTTTTTCAGGACCTGGTGGATGTAATGGCGGTTCAATTCTTGTAAGAGATACTATTGTTTTTTCTTTTAATAAATCTCTTATACTATCTAATGCGCCAGGACATAAATACATATCAGCATGATATATCATACAAATATCATGACTTGCTACTTCATTAACTAGTCTATCATATAATATAGTATGACCTAATCTAGTAGGACCTTCATTTCTAATTGCTTTGAAATTAGAATCTTTTTTCATCATCTCTTGACACCAATCCCATGTACCATCTGTACTTGCATCATCCGCAACACATATTTCAACTTCATGAATTCCTTGATTTTTTCTTATTGAATCATAAGACCACTTAAGATATTTCAAGTTATTTCTTCCAGGCTGAATTAAACTTATTTTCATTTCTGGACCTAATGCATAACCAAAATCGTCATCTGATACTACTACAAGCTTTTTTGGAACTGCTAATTTTATATTAGGCATTTCTGTTGTTAGCCAATTTTTTCCTAGTTCTAAAATATGAGGACGTCCAATATATTTTGCAAACTGTTCATATGGCCATACACCATGCTTGTCTGTATCAAGTATATCTAAATAATTATTTGAATCAATAATACGTTTAAGACATAATTCAAATATATCTTTACGGAATATTGTATCAATACTTATACAACCCCATGGTGAATTTTTTGATTCGAATGTATAGATATGATTATTTACATCTTCATATGCTGGTAAATTTTGTGTTATAGACATCTTGGGATGTTTAGTTAAACTATATTTTGGAATTTTGCCAATATACATTGCTCCTACATTGTTTTCAACTACTTCATTCATGATATTAGAAAATTCTTCATATGATGTATTACAAAACATTCTATCTTCTGTTAAATAAAATACATATGGCGTCTCTACTTCTTGTAATAATTTTAATGTAGTTTTTGCCCAATCAAATGTTTCACTATCCAACCAATTATGAAAACTTAGATCATTGAAATTATTTTTATATAAAGTTTCAATTTCGTTTAAATATAATTTTGTTTTATAGTTTACTATTGTTTTACAGTCACCAAATACTTCAGCTGTCTTTTTTATACCTACATTTGATGATAAGTGATTTAATTTCACGTCATCTGTAATAATAAAATTTTGTAATAATGTTAATTTATCTTTCATACTTTTTATACTTTTCTATATAGTCACTACAAATTGCATAACATTGAGAAATATCACCTTGATATCCTAATTCAGGCATTACACAAACACTATCATAATATAATAATTTTTTTGGAAAAGTCCAAATATGTCCACAGGAAGTTAATGTATAATCATCTTCTTGATGCCAAAAACATCGAACATTAAAGTTTTTACTAAGACGAGCTAATGCATCTAAGTTTTTAGCATGACACCAAATTGATTCTCGTTGCAAAAAAGAAATATCAATTTCATATGTAGGTTCGTCATGACCAAGCCAATATCCATTATTCCACCAAACATCTACTTCAACATGATATCCTAATTCTAATGCTTTTAAAACATATTCTGGATTATTTTCTTGATCTGGCTGTTTACCGTTTATATTTCCTCTATGTGATATTAATTTCATTTATAATGCTCCAAATAATACTTTAAATCTTCTGGTGTTCCTAGTCCCCACATTTTATCTATGTTAAAAGTTCTTATTTCTTTACCATCTTCAATTGCTTGATTGAATACCGGACAAACATAAAATTCATTATTAACTCTGATATCCTGTTCTATCATTCGTTCTGCATATTTTACAAAATCAGAACCTTGTTTCCAGTAATAGAATCCTACCGTTGCTATATTCGAAATAGGATTTTTTTCTGCTACTTCTGTTACTAATCCTTGTTCATTTACTTTAGCAAATGACCATTTTGGATGAGTAGCCTCAAATGTTAAGATACCTCCATCACAATTTGTTTCATTCATTTTATACATAAATTCATTTGAATCCCATTCTACAAATTGATCTGAATTAGCAAAGAATAATGGCTTGTCATTATCAATATATTCTTTAGCTAATAATGCTGTACAGGCGGCTCCTTCTGTTATACCATCTACTTCTATTACTTGACAATTAGGAGTTATTAAATTCAATAATGTATCTAAATTATATTTTTCTCTATGTGATTTTTGTACAATGTAAATATAATTAGCTTTAATATTTAAGTTTTCAACAACTACTTGAATCATAGGTTTATTTCTAACATCGATTAGTGGTTTAGGAAATGTATACCCCGCCTGCTCAAATCTCGAACCTGCTCCAGCCATTGGTATTAATACATTTAATGTCTCATCATGCCATTTTGGTGTTTTCATTTGTTGTCCCATATTAATTTGTTTTATTTTTTTATTTATATTGTCCCATGTAACTTCTTTAGTATTTTTAACACGTAATATATGTGATTTACTTCTTGCCGCTGCCATTAGTCCGTATGGCGAATCTTCTACAATTAAAGTTTCTTCTGGTAAACAACTCATTTTAGAAATTGCCCTCCAATACATTTCTGGATGTGGTTTTGAATTCTGAACGTCTTCATTTGATAAAATTAAATCCATATATTCCATAATACCTAATTTTGACAATACAGTTAATACTGTCTTCCTTATAGAATTTGAACAAACAGCTATTTTATATTCTTGCGATAATTTTGACATTATGTCTTGTAGTTTTTCACAAGGCTGTAATTCTTTTAATTTTTGTAAAGTTATTTTTTGTTTATCTTCCCATATATCATTATGTTGTTCTATAGGTAAATCTTTTTTATCAGATAACATATTCAATTTTTGTACAGTCTTCAATCCGTCATATGTACTTAAATGTTCATCCCATGATATAGCATATTTTTTGCCTAATGCTTCATTAAGTGCATCAAAATGTATAGTTTTAGCTTCTACTAATACTCCATCCAAATCAAAAATAATTAATTTCATTAAAATACCTCTTTTATTTTGTCAAACAATTTTTTATAGTTGCTTTCATTATTAGGATCTATTACTGGATATAATTTATTGTTAGATAATTTATTGTAATACGATTCTTTATTAGTTAAATAATTTGTTCTTAACTCTTTACCCGATGGTACATGCATAACTACTGGCACATCGAAGTATCCACAAAGAATACCTCCTCCTCCATTTGGTGTTATAAATCCTTTAGCATTTGCAAATATTCGCAATTGTAATTCATTATAAGAATATTCTGAATACTTTTCTTTTAAACTATTTAAATTTTCAATATTATCGTAATATTCGCATAACTCATAATCTGTCATTTCTCCTATTTCATGTACATTAGCCTTCAATGTTAGTTTTTGTTCTATAGTAGATTTTTCATTTTGGTCTGGAGCAAATTCTGTATTATCTGGTCTTTTATAGATTATAGTATATCCTTTCTCTGTTAAAATATTAAATATTTCGTATAATGATTTAATGTCAAAATATCTCATTGATTTTGATATATCATTTCCGGATTCAATGTTGAAATTATTATTAACTACAATATATGGTCTATCAATAAATTTTACATCGTTAAACGTATGTTTGTAGTCAGGTGGAATCCATTGTCTATAATCTAACACTCCGTTCACATTATCCTGTTCTTCTTGTGTCATATCATGTAAATATTTACCAGTAGCTCCAAATGCATTATGATGTATCCAATCATTCGGCAATTCTTTAAGTCCTGATGTTTCATGATCTAGTGTACGAAAATCGAACTTCTCAATAACATTATCACAAAAATAATAAAATGGCTTCATACCTTTACTGGTTGTAACAGATTCGAGTTGTCCTTGTTTATGTAACCAATATGCGTATGGAATTGCTAATACCAATTCATGTGCAAATTCTGAATTAATCTTTATTTTCATCTTCTATAAAATCTTTAAATCTTTTATCTAAATCATTTTTACTTACAGCTCGTAATTCATTCGCCGATCTTAATACTTTATGATTTTTTCGAAATGCGTCGATACTAGGAGATTCTTTTTTTAATTCTTCAAGATTTGCTCTATCGTGTTCTCCTGTATAGATATCACTTTTTATAAGCTGTTCTAATGATTCTAATGTCATATCAGCTTTATATGTACGTTTTTCTGAAATATAATTATATTGTTTTTTATCATATACAGTTATTAATAATTCACGTATTCTATCTTTTATTTCTTTGATAACATGTTCTTGGTGATCGATATTTTTAATTATTCCTTCTTTCTTAAAGAAATATAATTTTATATTTTCAGATATTAATCTATCTAATAATGCTGATAATGTATCTATGTTAGTTATGTACATTTTATTCCTCTATTTTTACTGTCGGAAAATATTTTAAAAACCGATCATTTTTATTTTGTCTTACTAATTGTATTCTAGAACGAATTTCTTTATAAAAATTCCATGCTAATGGAATAAATAAAATTTTATCTGAGTTTTCAAATGATTTAATATATTCTGCAGATTTAATTATTGTATTTGTTCCTGGTGTATATAAATCTTGTTTCAATGGATTATCATCAATAATAACATCCATTTTAGTATTTGCAAAATTTAAAAATGTCATTCCTTTTGCAGCTGCTCCATAACCTACTATTTTATATCCATCATTTCGAGCATCTTGAACATATTGTTTAAATTCATCTACAACAGATTTAACATTTGATTGATATTCAGAATATAATTTATCAGATAATAATCCTCTTTGTTTTTCTACATCAATTAAGTTTTGTACAAGATATTTGTTTATATTTTTCTTACTAAAAATGAATAGATAACTAATACCATGAACTGGTGTTTTTACAACATCTATTAAATTTAAATCTGTTCTTTTAGCTAATTCGTTCATTGAATTAATATTAAAAAAAGATATATGTTCATGATAAATAGTATCAAATTGATTATTTTGTATCATTTCTGCTTGAGATGTCTGAATGAACAAATACGAATCGTCATGCATGATATTTGCACAATCATCTAAAAATTTCTTTGCATTTTCATTATGAGCAAATACATTTTGTGCAGTAATTATATCAAATGTACGATCAAATAAATTGCTATCAAAATAATTGCATATTACATTATGATTTTTTGAACTTAATTTATGTAAATTTTCTGCAGGATCAATTCCATATGTATCAACTCCTTTAGATTTAAAACAATCTAATTGAGAACCGTCATTACATGCTATATCTAATACACTTTCACAATTGTGATTAGCATATTCCATTACAAATTGAGAAAACCATTCAAAATTATCTTTTAATGTTTGTGAAGTTCCGCTAACATATAAATAATCTTTAAATAATAAATCTGGGTTAACAATATGAGTTAATTGAACATGATAACAATCTTTACATACATTGACTCCTAATGGATATTCTTCTTGTACTTGGGAGTTATCATGATATGAATTAGCCAAAGGCTGTTTATTTAAGTTTAATAGTAACTTTAAATTACTACCGCCACAACAAATACATGTTTGTCTTTCTTTATATGTAGTCATGAATTTTAGCCCTCGTTGTTTGTTTAATATTCTTATAGTTATTAACAATACTATTTGTTATCGATGATACTGTTTCTTCAAACTTAAATCCAAATTTTCTTTCAAACTTTCTAGTAGAAATTGAAAAATTATATGTTTTAGTTTGAGATTTTGCATTTACTACATTAGTTGGATCTGCTTCATATTCTTTTACTGGAATATCTAATACTTCACTAACCTCATATGCAATTTGTTCTGCTGTTTTATTGAATGATGCTAAATTATATAATCCACGTTTATCATCTTTATTATCAATGATTGTTTTTATTGATCTGTATAAATCATTTATGCCTAATATAGGTCTCATGATGTCTTTAATATATAATTTTATTTCTCCATTATCTAATGCACTAGTTGTCATAGCATTTATCATAACATCATTACGCATGATTGGAGAATATCCATTAACAGTTCCAAATCTTAATCCATAATATTCGATATCAGATTTTTCAGCATATAAATCAATAGTATGTTTTGAAATATCATATTGATTATAAGGCTTGAATCCATAATAACGTTCACTAACTGTCTTTCCACCTACTGATCCATATACACTAGAACTACTAGCATAAATAAATTTTTGTGTTGATATTTTTGATAACAAGTCTATAAAGTTTGTAACATTATTTTCGAATGCATTTGAAAATTTTCCTTCACACATTTTTACACTTGAATGTCCAGCTAATAATATAACTACATCAAACTCATCAATGAATTCTTTTGTCAAATCTTTGTAATCTTTTAACATACATCCTTCATGAGGTTTATCAAACCAACAAGTATCAACACAAGTTAATTCATAATCTGTAGACATATGTTGTCTAATATAAGAACCTATGTACCCATTACTTCCTAATAATAATATCTTTTTCATATCAACCTAGTTTTTACATTTGTTCCATAAATTGGCATAACAAATGTTTCTTTATCATAATCAGGCAATCGACCCCATTTTTCAATGAATCTTTTTGTACTTTCCTGTTCAATACGTGCTAATCTATCCGGACGTTGTTTTATATTATCATCTGGAAATCTTGATGCTCTAGATGAGAAATGCCATTGTATAGATTTACTAGTCATTTTAAACTCATATCCTTCTAATTGCATTCTAATAAACAAATCATGATCTTCCCAATAAGCTGGAGCAAAAATAGGATCATTTCCTCCTATCCATTCATAATCTACTTTTTTACAAAAGAATCCAGCACCTCCTGCCTTTCTAACAATTATATCATTTTCTTTTGAAAACTCTGTACTCCATTCATCAAAATACTTATGATCAAAATTATGATGAAATTCTCCAAATTCGTCTGGAGCTACAAATTGTGTTCCAGGACGATACCATGGATCATTCGGAAATATTTTTGGTTGTATTCTAAACGATGATGCTATAAGTCTAACATTAGGATCTAAATTATCATATAACTTTAAAAGTTCTAAATCTTGATTAGGTGCTATCCACATATCAGCATGAATAATATTTACAAATTCTGTTTCTGCATTTGCAACACAAATATCCATACCACCACCAATACCTCGAGGAACTTCATTTGTTTCGATTATAGGAGTAAGATTTAATTTTTCTTTATTTTCTTCTAACCATTCATTAGTTCCATCTATACAATTTTCAGCATGTACATTGATAGGCATATCATTATAAAATGCATTTTGTCTAACTGATTTAATAGCTAATTTTAAATAATTTAAATTATTGAATGATGATATACATGTTGTTATTTGATGTTTACTCATACTATTTTCTTTCTATTAATAAATTAAGTTCTCTGAAATAAAGATAATCAATATTTGTTCCCATAAAACAATTAATTGCATGATCTGGTGTTTCTACAATAGGTTCTCTATCATTAAAACTTGTATTTAATAATATAGGAACACCACTTATCTTTTCCCATTGTTTGATAAAGTTATAGTACCAACTATTATCATTTTCTGTTACAGTTTGAATACGACCGGTTCCATCCAAATGCACTACTGCAGGAACTTTATCTTTCATTTCTGATTTAAACTGTACAGCAAAGTTCATATATGGACTATCAATATCCTTTTCAAACCAATCTCCTACGGCTTCTCTTAAAATAGATGGAGCAAATGGCCTGAACCATTGTCTATGTTTTACTTTTTTATTAATTATATCTTTCATTTTATCACTTCTTGGATCTGCTAATATACTTCTATTACCTAAAGCTCTTCTTCCTGATTCAGATCCTCCTCCAAATACTGATATAATTTTTTGGTCATTTAATAATTGTAATACATCTTCGTCCGTAACAACTTTTGAAATAAGTTTTTCTTTATTTTTTTCTATAGCTTTTTTAATACTATCTAATGAATGAAGTTCTCCTAAATATGGTGAAAAATTATCTTTCCATTCTATTCGAGGATTATCTAATTCATGATGCCATAAATATTGAGCAGCACCTATTGTTAAACCTCCATCATGTGGTGTAGGAGTAACATAAATATCTTTTATATCAAACCAATCATAAATTTTTGGTGTCATGACACAATTCAATACTACACCTCCAGCCAAACATAAATTTTTTGATGGATACCATTTTAATGCATTAGCTATAACAGATTTAATTTGTAATTCTGTCCATTCTTGTACGGCTGCGGCTACATCATATTTTGCTTGATCATCATCTTTTTCTGACCTCATATGCCATGTGTCACAGAATCCATATGGATTTTTTGCAAAAGCTTCAAGATATCTATCTTTATTTCCTAAACATGTTGTAGCCATTACAGTACCAGCTTGATGTCCATATGGATATCCGGTATTCAATCCAAATACTTGACTTGTAACTCTAGACCAAATATTACCAATATTTAAGTGATCTTTAGGAATAATTGTATAAGGATATATTTTATTATCAATACCTTTCCATATAGTTGTAGCTGTCCATTGATTTTGTTCCATTCCTCCACCATCAATTGTTACAATCAATGCTTCTTGCATGTTACTAGAAAAGAATGCATTGGCAGCATGTGCTTGATGATGACCTACAGCATAAAATTCATGATTAAAATCTTTACATGGAGGTATTTTATATTTTTTATCGCCTTCTGTTATCAGATGAGTTTCTTCACATGTAATCCAATGTTCTATAGAATTAGGATCTTGACCTGTATCTAAAAATAATTTATAAGAATCTCCGGCCGGTTCTTTTTCTCTACTATAACGTTCTAGTTCAGCATGTACGACTGGCACTCCATTATCTAAAATACAATATGAACAATCATGTCCATTCCAAATTCCTGCTATTTTCATTTTTATTCCTCGTTTATGTTTGCTAAATTTTTAAAAATATTATACCAATGCATACATAAATTTTCATATGTATACACTTGTTTAAATTTGTTTTGAAAATTAAGTGGTATATGCTTATATTTTTCATAGTTTTCAACTACATCTTCAATTACATTATTTAAATCCGACCAATCTGCTTTAACTGGTACATAAGTTTCATTTTCGATATAAACATTTGGATATGTATCAATATTTTCCATACTAGGCTTAATCATTAATGTTCCAAATTGCATTGCTTCAAAATCTCTGTAACATATTTCTCCCATTCCATATGGTGATAAAACTATTTTAGATTGCCATAATGTTTTTAAATACTCTTGTTTAGGCAATCTATCTTTAAGAATATTATACTTAGTTGATAATTGTGATAAAGTATCCCATGCACCTACTCTATGCTTTGTATAAAATAATCCTGGAGCTGTTGCTTTATTTGCTGGTATTGGATCATGTTGTCCATGATAGATAGCACAAATTCCAGATTTTTTATCACATATATTCATATGAGAATGATAGTTAGGTATTTGATATCCTAAATTCATTCCACTCAATTTAATTTTATTCCAATTTTTATTATCGATATCATATGATACATCAAGTTCACTATCAGAGCCAAACCACCATCTACCAAAAGCTAATTTATTATTATAATCCTTTCGATTCTTTAATAATTGATGTTTAAACAAATATGTAGCATTTCCTTTTTCTAGTACTTCGTATGTTCCAGCTAATGATGTTGAATCTAATCCATCGAAAAGAAAATGTTCACCACCATTAGAATATTTAAAAATATTTTCTAACCCCCATTCAACACTTTCATCTAATGTTTTATGCATGTCATAAAAATCTTCAAGTCCAAAAAACATAAAATCATAATCATTAGAATCTGTAATATCTATACTATAATCACGTAGCATATCGCGTACAAAATATAATGGCCGAAACGTAGGTTCGTTTCTTCCTTTAGTAGGATTATGTATTTTGATCTTTATCATTATACTAATATATTAATTTTTTATCGTATTTCCTAATATTTTAAGATCATTGTCAACCATTTTTTTAACTAATTCATTGAATGATGTTTTTGGTTTCCAATTCATATCTAATTTAGCTGCTGCATAATCACCTCTTAATACATCGACTTCTGCTGGTCTCATAAATCTTGGGTCTTGTTTTATATATGGTTCCCAGTTACTAATTCCAACATGTTTAAATGCGGCATCAAGAAAATCTCTAATTGAATGAGTTTCGCCTGTTGCAATAACATAATCTTTAGCTTCATTTTGTTGTAACATTAACCACATTGCCTCAACATAATCTGGTGCATATCCCCAATCTCTTTTTGCTTCTAAATTTCCTAATGAAATATGATCTGCCAAACCTAATTTAATTTTAGCTACACCATCTGATATCTTTCTTGTAACAAATTCTATGCCTCTTCTTTCACTTTCATGATTAAAAAGAATACCACTGCACGCAAACATGTCATATGATTCTCTATAATTTTTAGTTATCCAATGGCCATATAATTTTGAAACACCATATGGACTTCTTGGATAAAATGGCGTTGTTTCTTTTGCAGGATTTTCAACCATTCGACCAAACATTTCAGATGAACTTGCTTGATAAAATTTTATTTTAGGATTAAATTCTCTAATTGCTTCTAATATTCTTAATACACCTAATCCTGTTACTTCACTTGTATGTTCGGGTGTGTTCCAACTCTCACCTACAAATGATTGTGCTGCTAAATTGTATACTTCATCTGGATTGCATTCTTTTAAACATCTCAATAATGAATTTTGATCTGTCATATCTCCATTGAGTATAGTTATTTTATCTTTTAGATGTTTTGTATTTACATCATTAGTATTTGATGATCGTCTTTCCATACCATATACAGAATATCCTTTTTCTAATAGAAAATCTGCTAAATGACTACCATCCATTCCGTTTATTCCTGTTATAAATGCTGTTTTCATAATTCTAAATCCTTATATTCGTAAAATTTGCCTTTACCATTAACTAATACTGATATGTTATGTTGTGACAATTGTTTAAATTTTTGAAAGTTATTGTTTTTATCTACTGCAAATGAATGAGCATTATTCTCATCTTTAACATACAATCTTTTTCTTGGATGTCGTCTTGCATGTACATGTAAAATATTTTTACAAACAAATTGTAAATAATTTTTACCGCATAATTTTTGACCCATTATAGATAATCCTTCGTCATCATTATATAATAAACAACTAGGAACGTTTACACCAAATTTAACTAAATCAGCTGATATTACTAAACATGAACCACTAATTTTAGGATAATTAATATATCTAAAATCAAAATCTTCTGTCTTAGAATTAATTTTATTCATTTTTTCAATTGACATTGGAGACTTTGCACAATTTGGATTAGTATAATGAGTTTCTGGATTATCATCATATTCATACTTTTCATAATCTGTATGAACTAATGCATCCCATGAAGAATCCCACATCTTTCGATCTGAAAAACTTAAAATATATCTGTGAATATTTTCTTTATCTGTATATTTTGATAATGTTTCTATCACTTCAAATGCTTCTTTCGGAAAGAAACTATCTGTCTCTCCCCACATTATGTAATCAACCTTTTTGCAAAAATTATAATTTAGATCTCTTCTATAATCTGTATGAAAATAAAATCCATCTTTTGTATCATGAATTCGATACTTTAAGTTTGGCATTGATACTTTATTTTGTAATCGATCAATACCTTTTAAAAATTTTTCAATTAATTCGTCTTTTGTTATTTTATCTGTATCAATTGTTTCAATATGCTCTGATACATTAAAACAAAAATCTAATATAATATTTTCTTTATTTTCTACATTTGATAATAAATTAATCATCCCATCGATATATTCTTTGAAAATTTCAATTTCAAAAAACATAACATGAACGCCTAAAACATATTTTTTTGATAATTTTATCATAATATATATCCTGTTTGTTGTGTTGGATCAGTTTTTAACATTTTATACTCTCGGCCAACATGTTCTGATACTTTTCTCATCAAGGCTAAACCTTTATCTTCGACATGAACATCGTCAAATATCATTGGAACATTTGTATTAAATTTATCAATATGCTTATAAAATCCACCACGACCATATCTACCGCCTCCTGGACCGTCTATCAAAATTAAATCATATGATGTTGGTAAATTTGTAAATAAGTCATCCGGATGATACCAACCTTTATTTCCAGGAAGATCAGGAGCAGTATATTCATTATCATAAAACTTAGTTCTGCAATTAATATATGTTGTACATACCGGAAATTTATCAAACCATTCTGGTTGATTTTCTACTGAATATAATTTATATTTGTTCGATAATGCAATTGTAGATCCAGGACCGCTTCCAAACTCTAAAATTGTACTTCCAGGCGATAATATTGATTCGATAAAATCTACACAAGCTTTATTAACTGCTACTCCGCCATATTGTTGCATAATGTTTTCCATGTTTTATTCATAATATAATTTCGCATATCATCAGGAATACCATTAAAATGATATAACCAACCTATTTTAGTAAATGTTAATTCTTCATCTAAAATTTCAAATCTTTTTAAATCTTGCATATTCCATTCATAACCCAATTGTTTGTAATCAACATTTTCTTGTTGCACAAAGAAATTTAAAACAGGCTGGTCTGTTCCTACATGATAATTATTTTGCAATATAATAATATTTTCTTGATTTTCCAAATAAAAATCGATAATTGTTTGATATAATTTTTTATGATGTTTATTACAAACAATCACACCAGAATTAAAATAATCAAATAATGATAATTCAACATTCGGAAATAAATGCTTTTTGTAATTTTCTATGCTTCTACATACCCAATCATAACTACCAAAATTATGTACTGCACAAAATTTATTATCAGTTAAATCAAATATATTTGGGGCATCTGGATGAATGATTGTATCTGCATCAACAATTAAGATTTGATTATAATCTATATCATTAGCTTCTAATAACTGAAATACAAATAATTTATGCCAGTTAGCGTTCATAAATGATTCTTCATATATACGTTCTTCAAGAACAAATAATTCGCAGTCATTCTTTTTACACCAATGTGACCAACTTTGTACGGAATAAGTGTAAGGAGTATTTCGACCCTGTTTTTTAGTCTCCGGTAAGTTAACAATAAAAACTACATTCTTACTCATAATGTCCTTTTACTAAGTTCCATGTCTGTTCCATTAGTTTATTTCTTTGTTGTTTATCAAATCCACTAAACACCCATACAGATGCATATTTTACAAAAAATGGTGTTTTATCTTCATTCAATTGCCAGTTATGACTCAATAAATCTTTTCTATGTAGATGCGAAACTCTATACTGTAAAGGTAAAGTATCTATAGTAACATCATTCATTTGTAAAAAGTAATTCAATGGTGTTTGATCTGTACCACGTCTTACAGTTGATTGTAACTCTAATATTTTTTCTTTATTTTCATAAAACATCATTTCAAAATTCTTAAATAATTGTCGATGAGACTTATTAAAAATTACAAATCCTGCATTTATATACTTCATTATTTCAAGATTATAGTTGTTAAATAATTCTTTATATCCTTGTACACTTTGGTATATCCAACCTAAATTATCCATATCATATGTTGCAGTTAAATTATCTCCAACTAAATCAAAAAAGTTATTACAATCCCATTTAGGTATTGAACATGCATCAGCTAATAGCACTTTATCATATTCTATATTCTTTGAATCTAAAAAATCAAAGACATCGAACCAACGTTGCCATGTTACTCTATATTTAGATGTATCTGAATGTTTTGGTTTATCATAAACTACTAGTTCACAATTATTTTTCTTGCACCAATATGTCCAAGCATCGATTGAACATTGCATCCATGACCATCCGCCAAATTTTTGTAAATCGTTATTAACAACTGCTGGTATTACAACTATATTTTTCATTATGAAATTTCATCTAAATTTGCAAAAAAATCATACCAATGATGAAATACATTATGATAAGAATATAATTCTGGAATTAATTTTCTTCCATTTTCGATGATATGTTGATATTCATTATAATTTGATAATACTTTATCTAATACTTCATTTAAATCGGACCAATCTGGTTTGACAGGAATATATGTTTCCCATGGCTTGAAAAAGTCAGGTTTAGTTATAACTTTACTCATGTCTGGTTTAATAAGTAAACATCCCCATTGAATTAATTCTAAATCTCTATAACATAACTCGCCCATTCCAAATGGTGATAATCCTACTTTAGATCTAGACATTATTTCGATAAATTGTTGAGGTGTTGATTGACCTTTTACAATTTTATATTTATTTTCTATTTTTTCTAATTTATTCCATGCACCGACTCTATGATTAGAATATAATATATCACTTTGTACTTCATGATCAAATATTTGATTAGGTGGCTGTCCTTGATAAACAGCACAAATATCAATATCACGAACAGGTGCACCATTTTGCATTTTCTGTAAATGTGGCCAATTATGACCAACATTATGACCAGTCAATTTAATTTTAGAATATATTGATTCAGGAATATCATATCCTTTATCTAAATTAGACCCGTTGCCAAAAAACCATTTGTTAAGAGTTGTACTTTCTTTATAATCTTCTCGTGATAACATTTGTTTTTTAAATAAATACTTAGCATTAGATTCACAAAATACTTCATATGCTCCTAATAAAGATGTAGAATCAGCACCACTAAATAAAAAATAGTCTCCAGATTTTTTAGATAAAAATTCTAATCCTTCGTTTATACTCTGTTCTAATGGAACTGATAGATTTAAATAATCTTTTTGAGCTATAAATTCATAATCATAATCATTAGATGTAGTTAATTTTATACTATAATCAGATAAAATATTATTAGCTAAAATAAATGGACTAAAGTTTTTATGATCATTAGGATCTGATAATTTTATTTTAATCATATTGTATCG
>TARA_A100001201_G_scaffold37870_2_pt1 | contig 15657 bp, 10 predicted proteins | sample TARA_A100001201 | Tara Oceans TARA_A100001201 (sample SAMEA2619872) | marine metagenome | biome: marine biome (ENVO:00000447); feature: surface water layer (ENVO:00002042); material: "saline water (ENVO:00002010), including plankton (ENVO:xxxxxxxx)" | depth 5 m | reverse complement strand
CAAATGAAATTAGCAACTTTATTTGATATAGAACAGGCAAGCAAAACTTCTCATGCGGCTATGATGGATAGAACCGCACAACAAATTGGGATTAAAAAAACCCAAGCACATAACGATTTCGCATACGCAAGACAACTAAAGGCTCTAAATAAAGGCTTAATAGAAGACCAAAAACAATTAGATATGACTAAATCTAAAGATGTAGTAAAAAGTGTTGAATTACAACAACAAATAAAGGCCAATGAACAAATTATATTACAAAAAACGGAATCATCACGACTAAGAAAAGCCGAGTATGATATAGATAAAGCCGTTTATCAACAAAGAGCATCTTATGAAAAAGGAATGCAAGCCTATTACAAGTTAAGTGTAGGACAAAGAGCAAACCAAGTAAAGCAACAAAGAGCATTAAGCGGCGCAATACAAAATACATACAATAATATGGCTAATGAAGTAGTTGTATTTAGGGCTCTAACAGAAGAAGAAATAAAGGCCATAACTACAAGAGTCCAAGCAAACCAAGTTAAGGCAACAAGCATCCAACTTCAATTAAGCGAGGTGAGAATAAGACTACAAACTGCTAAATTAACAGAAGATGAAAGAATAGCCCTACAAAACTTAATTCTTCAACACGAAGAACATCTAAGAAACTTAGGTGAAGAAATAGCAAAAGACCAAATCTTAATATCTGCCGACAAACAAAGAATAAACAACATAAAGCAAGAGGCAGTTTCGACAAGAGTATTAACTCAAGTATATGATAATTTACATGGTTCAAGAGAGGCAAATAATAGAACGCTAAGACAATCGGTATCTTTGGGAACGGGTTTATTGGGCCTTTATTCTATGACTGCTAAATCATCTAAAGATATGGAAGCCGCCATGTATGGTATAATTATAGCACAGGGTCTTTATCAAGCCGCCATGTGGATTTCAAAGAAAAGAACCGATGGTTATACTGCGAGCGTAATTATGGCTCAAATGGCTACTAATATTTTTTATGGTGCATTAGTAGCAGTAGTTGCATATATAGGTGGTAAAGCAATTGCAAATGCTCTTAACCTAAGTAGTGCCTTTGATGACTTATCATCAAGCACAGAAGCCATGACTGCTAATTTTGGAGATTTAGAAAGTGTCTTGAAGGATTTATCAATGAAAGGAGACGAGTCTGTTTTAAGCGGGATTGTTGAAGCATCCTATAACGACTTAAGAGCAAGCGAACAATTAGCAAAAGAAAGTGAAGAAGTATTACAAAATCAAGTAAATGTATATTCCGATATAATGGATAATTTTGCTGGCGATAAAGGTTCTGCTGAATATCAAAGTGCTTTTAGACAACACGGAATAGCAAGTCAGACTCTAAAAGAAGTTCAAGCAATAGTCGAAGCACATAAAGGGGCAAACCAAATCTATACTGATTATGTCGAAGGCGCTATGTCCGATTTTGAATCAACAAACTATGCCCTTACACAAGCATATACTGATTTTGTTTTAGGTGAAGATTTGTGGGATGAAAGAAATACTGATACGGCCTTAGCAAATCCTACGTGGGCCAAGCAAGGTCTGCCCGCATATTATAGAGATTTAGAAAACGGAACAAGAAAATATTATCATACTTATAGTGAGTTACAGGCTGATTTGAGAAAAGAAAATATGTTATACGTGCAAGATGTTGAAGAAACAGGATTAGCATTAGCGGCATCTTATGATATATTATACGGTTCAGTATTAGATGCCGTTATTTCCGGTGAAGGAGAAGTAAGAGATATGGTTAGTGGTTCATTAGACCAAATGAACGAGTTTGCAAACGCAAGAGAAGAATTGTTTTTCGGAAGTCAAGCAAACTTTCAAGGGGCAATATACAAACAAATTACACAAGGAGGAGTTGAAAGTGTTTTACATAGAGTTGAAATTATGCAACATAACCACTTTAACGGTATGACTTTACCGGAAATGGTAAGCCAAGTTACAGAAGGAGTAATAGTTGAGATGAGAGGACAAGGTGTGCCGATATGAGAACCACATCAAATACGCTTAACATTTGGCTTGCCGGATATTATGATGATTTTATGTCTTGTAGGTCTGTTCCCGATGATAGCAACGCTTCAACTATAAGAGATATAGACCATACCGCAACACATCACGGAAACCCAATGAACGGAGAAGCAACGCTTAATCCCCGTTATAGATACTCATTACCCGACAGGTCTCAACTTGCAACTTATGAAAGTGCAAATGATAATCTTACAGCAGATGTATTTTTTGCAACTTCTTCTGTTGCAACTATTTCTAATTCGGGGATACACGAATGGCTTACCCTCGACACAATACGAAGAGGTTATAATAATTGGGAAGGGCGAGCGCAGTTGCAATATCCGGATTCAAGGCGTGGCTCAAGGCAACGATTTAATGGGGCGGCTGGTGATTCCTACGAGGCTTTTGTAAATGGACACGATACAAGAGGCGTTTATTACGCTCCTCTCGGAGACATTGATTCCACTATGGGAAGGTCTCGTGTTATATCAAGGGCCGCTCGTGATAGCAATTCGACAATGTATATCGGTGCTGGTTCTCACCAGCAAGCAGAAAGAGCCGGTCATACTACTACTCATTCAATATCTCTTGCAAGTATTTTATCCGGCGAAAGAACAGACAAAACTACTACATCATCGGGGGCAAATAGAGGAGATGCAAGAAAACACCTATACCCTCTTCGTTCCCCCGCAGGGCAACCGTTTTTAATATCAAAACTTCATCAAAAAGAAACTGATACTTCCGGAGGAAATAGATATAGGATTCTAAACTATGATGGTAAGATGCAGTTTTCCGGACTCGGTGATACATTTAACATACGAATGGCCTCGCATACATTTGGCGATTGGGCGGGGCAAAAATACACGTTAAAAATAGGTTATCCGAAGTCGGGTGGGTTTGATAAATCCACACAAGCATTTACCGGAACACCGGCAATAACAGTTGATATACCTATAAGTGATTTAGCAAGTGGTAATTTAGAAATAGATACCTATACCTATGGAAATAATAATAATTATTGGGATGATATAGATATAGTTATGGACTTTACCGCTCAAACATATAAAGTGTATATTGACGGCACACAATTAGGAGGAACGGGCTCTATGGCTGGAAGTTACCAGCCCGATGATATATTCGGATGGTCTTTAGATGTGTATAATAGCGGTGCTTGTAGTGATGGTTTCGTTGATGCTATAACTTGTATTGATAGAGCCGCATTATATATCCCCCTTCAAGACGAGGTGCAATCAACCGATTATACCCCCCTTGAATCGTTTAATTACCAAGCACACGCCAATTCACTAAGCACAGTTTCTTTTACCATATCAGATGATGATAACAGGTTTGGTTTAACAGGTTTGCTTGAATCAACAGGATTTACAGAATGGTCGGCTTTAGTATTTAGAGATAATTTAGATAGACCTATATGGTGGGGAACAATAACCAACCTAAGACAATCACAAAATACCAATCAACAAACGCTTGATACTATCATATCAGCAGAAGAGCAATTCGGTCTGATGGATAGACAACTTCCTATATGGGAGTTAGGTCAAGGTTCAGTATTAGATAAAGAAGGACACTTTGCTCTAAATACTGCTATTGAAAAGAATGCCGAATTAGTTGCAAATATGAAAGATATACTCTATACCGGAGGAATAAAGTTGCAACTAAATAACTCCACAATAGGATTTAACAATGCAGATTTTGCAACAGAAGATAACCAAAGAACATCATTATTGTCTTCGCATCCTATTCAAATGTATATCGGTGAAGATACAAACGGACCAAATGATACCGAAAAAGAATGGGAAGGGTATGGGTCTGCACGATGGAAGTTAGAAGAATCATTTGGTATGTTTCAAGGCTATATAGGAGTCGCCAATTTAACTTGCGTCTTACTATCAAGCGATACACTACATACAACAAGTAACACCATATCAACCACAAATAGTAGTGTTGGGGCGGCCAAAACCATTAGTAGTATTACTGCAATAACCAATCATTCCACCGCGCCCGATGAAACACCAAGCATGAAATTAGCGGTATTAACACCAAATGATAGTTTAACAACAGGAGATAAATATTGTTCAACTTATGAAGTTATAGCAACTAATCCTTTGGATACAAGAAAGAAATTAGTTGAGTTTCAAACTACTGCAAGTCATGGTTATAGTGAGGGGGATGAAATAAGATTTGGTATTAGGCGTAACTCATCCACAGGTGCTATTGATACAACAGGAAATATATTTGGTGGCGGCCAATATAGAATACTTGCCGTTCCTTCCACTACTAAGTTTCAAATTGAAGTAACTTCAACAACACTAACTACAAGTAGCGCAACAGGATTTGGAACGGGTCAAGTTTTACCCGTTTTGGTTTCGACTAATTTTAATTCCGGACAACTTACAAATAAACATCTTGTGTTTAATCAATCCGTTCTTGATTTTTGGAATGATTCTAATAAAGAAAAAGTATTTTATCGAAATGTTCATGCTAAATGGATGGATGATATTAGCAAATCTCTTTGGTTTAAGAGTAAGTTTGGGATTATTTCAAAGGAATGTTATCATACTGCCGGAAAAAATACCATTACAAATAATCCCGTTTCCCCTGCGAAGGCTTCAAGTTATTCACAAGATACGGCTACATTTACCGGTATATCTTCTATTAGCACTACTGCAACAAGCGTTACTTGTGATGACCCCGCTATATGGTATTATAAAGAAGCATTAGGAAAAGACGGGATTATAGATATAATAGACCCTGTTACAAATGAAAGAAATACTTTACTATTCGATGGTTGCACCGCCCCATCCGAAGCCGCTTTAACATACATACAACTCAATTCCGGTTCAGCAGTAACTATTGACGGGCAAAGTTGGTATAATGGATTTCAAGTATCCAATGAAAGTTTATCACAATGGGATATAGTAGTTCATAGTGGATTTGCTGATTATGAGTTAAATGGTGTGCATCAAGTAACAGGCATATACTCACAGACAGGAGGAGTTACAAAATATGTTGCAATTAAAATAGACACATTTACACCTAAAAAGGAAAACGCCGGATTAGTTACAACTAATTTATCTTGGTTTAATGACCCCGATGATTTTTACCCTCGACTTTGGACCTATCAAAATGTTCAAACTTCAAATGTTTTAGGAGGGCTTTCACGAACAGAAGAAGTTGTTATTAGAAAAAGTAGTCCGGTTATTAGTCTCGCTTCAAACAATGTTGCAACAAAAACAACAGGCGCAACAGGACAAGTGCATTATGGTTCATTTACTATTCAAAACATAAAGGGGCAAAGACGAGCATGGACTGCTGGAGACTTTTTGTATAGATTTAGGAAAATAGACGAATCAAATGGATACAAACACATTTGGTTATTATGGTCCGATATGAGAAATGATGGTAACGCAGACGCTAACAACTCCACCACAAAAAAGGACTTTGGTTTAGTTTTACCGACTAAAGAAAACTATAATGTTGATATGATTTTTGCAGACCAATTTGAAACAAACGGAGAAAACTCACCATTTGCTTCATTAAAAATAGGGGAAGATATTGATATATGGAATGTGGATGCGGAGGTTGAACCTTACTCCGGTTCAGCATGGTCTGCGCTTGGGTCTAATAGTTACAAATTGAAAGATTTTCCGGGTAGCGTTCCATTTAACCCCTATGAAAATTGGGAAAGTAAAGGTGGTGCGTTTTTAATTATTGACTCAAGCAGATTTTTTAATATGAATACTGAATCGAGCGGAGGAAGGCCCGGATATACAACCGGAGGTATGGCTCACTTTGACGACTACGATATACCTATTGCCGGAACACCTTATTTGTTAGATGCGTATTACAAAAAAGCAGTATCAAATTACAAAAATAGCGGAACAGGTGTTGATGGAACAACAACTACTAATTTTGCAAATCACGAAAACCAACTTAAGTTTATCAATGATGCCGCAACACCTATTAACGATATAGGTTTTGAGGATAAAACATTAGAATTAGATGACGCTACTAACTTTGATTTCGGGGCAACAGACGGATACGGAATAATACTTGCAACTAAAGGAACAGGAAAAGATAGTGAAAAGTATTTGTTTGGTCTTAGATGGAATACCGTAACCGGTAACACACTAAATAATGTTTATATCAATGACCCAAACCTTACTGCAATTGACCCCCAAGCAATTATTACTTCGTTAGACGAAGACTCCGCATTATGGTCGAGCGGGTCAAGAATGGATATTGCCCTTAAAAGAGAATTGGGAGACGGTCAGACGCTAAATGAAAATGGATATGACGAAATTGTTGTGTATAACACACCAGCCGCACTATATGGATTTAGAATACTAATGAATGTTGATGGTTATATTGAGTTCAAAAACGGAGGAACATATTATGATAGTGATAAAATAAGAATGTTGCAAAATATAGCCGTAATCAATAATTGGACTAATAACTCCACTTTATCGTCTATACAAGATATTAACAATGTTCCAATAACAAGAAATATGACTACTACAAGAATTGCATATAGTTCCGGTGATACAGAAAACTTCGGTGCTATAACAGATTTAAGAGAAAAGACATTTGCAACAAGTATTCGGGATATAGTAAATACAAGCGGAGAAGGGTCGGATGGAACAAATATAGTATTCTCTCGTGTAGTAGGGAGAGACGGAAGGTTTGATTACAGGCCCTCATATAATTCCGGATTTACTTTTACAAGAAATAATATGGTAAATAGTGGATTAAGTCTTGATAGCAGTTCTATTATCACAAACATTAGAGCCTTTTACAATGGCGGTCAATCATTTATTGATTACCCTAAGCCATCAACAGGAACAGAAGCAAGATGGAAAGTTTTGGATTTGTCTTCTGTAAGAAACAGACAAGAAGCCGAAGCAATAGCAAAAAGAGAATATCATAAAGTAAAAACTTCAAGTATGTCTGTTACTGTTAAATTAAATAGAGAAAGCGGAGAAAATAATATAATGTTAAGTAACGCAAGATACGGATATATTGGAGATGCCGCCATTGTAGGGTTATACGAAACAGATAGTGAAAAGTTTGGCTCTTCTTGGACTTCGCTATATGGAGGAATACCATTTACAGGAATAGCAAATGCTTTAGATGGAAATACAAATAGCACAGAAGTTACAAATGACTTTACTTTAGTTCCAATGATTGATGGAACAGGTAACTATTCTTCGTCTGCTATGCCGGGTCTTGAAGTTATATCTGTGGTATCAAGTGTTCAAGCAAATGGTGTCGAGTCGCCTCTTTCTTGGGTTTCATCGTCTAATACTCTAAATTGGTCTATTGCATTTGGTAGCACCGTAGTTTCACAAGTAATAACATCAGACGGATATTATGAAATTGCATCCGGACCAAATAAAATAACAGTTAAAATAGATTACTCGGAATTACCATCTTCGGGAACAACTACTAAATCCTATGCTTATGTTCCATTAGCCGATGCCGATAAAGCATACAATACCTATGGTGCAAAAAGCATATCTTATGCTTTACAAGTAGTAAGTGTGCCTCCTTCTGTGCCTAAAGTAAATGACGAAAACCACGAATTAAGAGTAGGAATTAGTATATCGGGAGGTAGCACCGCCGATGACGCAAGATTCAAAATCCACCTATTAGATTATGATTTTGCAAATACGGGTTCTCCAGCACAATTTACTGAAACACTAAACACTAATGGTTCATCGGAAATAGAAGTATATGGTAATGGGTTTTATGAAATGGATTTTCCTACAAGTTGGGGCGCACCTGCTGGTTCTAAATTAGTCATATCAGTTAATACAGATTATTTGCGAGATGTAATAAGACAAAGATGCAATAATAAAGTAAAAAATGCTAACGATATTCCGGGCCTTTCAGCATTTGCATCAACCGATAGCGATTCTATTTTCCCGTTAGGGTTTAGAGAGTTTGCGGAGTATGGCGGTATGTCCGAAGATAGAAATGCTTGGTATGCCCCACGCCTTTTTATTGTTGATGATATTAAGTATGTTCCTTCGACCTATTGCACAATAACCGATACCCACATTGATTTGTCTTCTCAAAGTATGGTTATACAATCAGTCAGTTGGAGTCAGAAAGAAAGAGACCATGAAACCGTGTCTCTTTCCTTAGAAAGAAACGAATCAAGATACAAAAAGACTCTTGCAAATGTCTTTCAGAACACAAGTGCTACGGGTGGTGTAACACAAGAGGCATCAAAACATTTCAAACGAGGGCTTCCTTTGTCGGGCAATTTCAACCAAACGGAGGGGATAAATACTGAAGGAGGTTCAACCACAGACGGCCAAAGCATAAACACATTTTCAACAACGGTAACTCAAATGATGAAAGGTGTAAATGAAACACCAGCCGAAACCACTTCTCCGGAGGGAGAACACGGTATATTAGGGGTGAAAAGAGTAGGTGTGTCGGCATCGGCTAACCTTTCAATTGATGGCTTCGATGCGATAACAGACGGAAGCGGAGGGGTTGTCGGTTCGGATGGCTTCGTTCTCAACGGAACATATTGCAACGCAGAAGGACTTGCGGCGACCGGAGTAAAACACGAACAATCTTTCATCGTTAGAATCCCCTCCGATAGCGCAGACTCTCACATAGAATTACTTGCAAAAGCCAGCCTTGATGGTGATTCGTCAAACTCAACGGCAGTAGTTACAACTAAAGTTGAATCTTTAGATAGCGGCGTTAGTGCGACAAGAACAACATCGGTCTCTTACTCAGACACAAATAGAAGTGAATACATATTGTATTCCGGAAAGATAAAGGGCGCAAATGCGGGTTCTTCTCTCAAGGTAACCCTTTCAAGAACACCGAACACAGGGGATGATGATGCAACTTACAACGCCCTAAGAATACATACTGTGAGGCTATCAACGAGAAGACACACGACTACAAATCCGAGTCAAGCAAAGACCTTCAAGCCTTACTCATCGTAGGGTCTTCTTAAGGCCAATATCCTATCAGCAATAGGCGTATTTACCCCTCTAACCGCCGTTAGAGCCTTTCTATTGGTGCGGGTTAGGAGGAGGGCTTTGAAGCCTCCGAAATGGCTTAAAATGGCCTTAGCCATGTCTTCCGTAACCCCTGCTATTCCCGTCAAAGCGGCTATACGAGGGTCTGCATGACCGGACTTCCCACGCCTCGCCTTCTTAGGTGCGGATAAAGCATTGGAGATTTGCATTTGTGTGTGTGAGATACTTAGCCATTCAACAAAGTCTTCCATAGTTGCAAACTCTATGAATCTAATCTTAGGGAATCGGTGGTAAATCATCATTTTGTAACTTTTCATGGTTTGTTGCATCTTTATTATCTCTTGAGCAACTACTCTTTTTGCAACTCTTTTCCTAAAATACGGCTTCAACTTTCCACCATATACGGCTATTATGGGGTATTCATAAGCCTCGCATAAGTCAGAAAGTTGGTGATTCAATGTCCTCTTTCCTCTCCCCTTACCTGTTATCGAGCGGTAAAAATCATTTATCTCTTTAGCCTCTATGCCCCATGAACCGAGAACATAATCTCCGGTGGTTAGCCTCCTTACCTTTACGAGCCCATCATCTTCTAAGTCAGCATCACCCATGCGAGCAATCAGACTTTGCAAAACCGAAGCACTTTCTCGGTCATCAGCATAGACTACCATTACTTGCAAATTGTAAAGGCGGTATTATGAAGGGTTCTCATATTACGCATCCTTCATCTCCGCAACACGAAGCGATTTTGTTCTTACAATTCAAACAAACCGAAGAACCATGTAATTCAATAAAGCCTCTTTCACTAAAGCAAACCGGACACTTAGCCATTCAATCACCTGCAATACCAGCACCCCACACCATCACAAAGATTGTTCTTTTTGAACCAAATAGGAGAAGGGTATCGTTCATACATCATCAATGACTTAACTGCTTTTCGGGTGGTTTGCGGGTTGTAATCCGACCAACCTAACTTACTTATGAATGAGCATATCTCATCCTCTATCCTATGCAACTCTTCGGATGATAGGTCTTGAGGGTGAGAATACCAACGCAGACCAGCCGACATAAATTGAGCAAGGGCTACTCTAACATGATGAGGGGGATTAGAGACGCTTATTGCTCTTTGTAGGCAGGGGGGCAGGGGAACGGTGGAAGATGCAGTAACGGCGTTAATAGGCATCTTTGTGAGCGTTCTCTCCGCCGTTTCTTCCTTCCTTCCGTTTTCATTCCACCATGAAATCAAATCAAACAAAACTTCACCGTTCAACTCGCCAAAGAACGGGCATAGTTGGGGGTGTTCGTTGCGCTTAGGGATTTTGAATCCGAGAGGGTTACTTGCAAATAATCTTGCAGGTAAAACCACACACCTCTTCTTTCTCTTTGGGTTGTAGGTATTAGGCACACGAGTTAGTTTCTCCGGATAACCCACACCATCGAGAGAAGATAGACCCTTAGCCATAGTTTTTTCGTAGGTATCAAGCCTATAAGCCCAATCTCTTCCCCTTACAGGTTTCTGAAAGAGTTGGTGGATATGGAATCCTCTCCCCGTTGCAACTAAACGAACATCTCCATCGAGACGGTTGATAAGAGTTGCAACATCTTGCTTTACTTCATCCATAGTATGTTCTTCCGTAGCATCAAAATCCCACCATGCTCTATCCATAACTGCCGTATCATAATCAACTCTTCCATTGTTAATTTCATCGAAAGAATACAAACTAATATACACAGACGATAGATTGTTTAATCTGTTTAGGTAATTTTGCAAGTCATTAGGTGTGTTGCAAATAGCCCTTCTAAGCCCCATTTGTCGAGGGAAGGAGATTAAATCCATCAAACAACTCTCCTTGCTATTTCGCCTTTGTATCCACAAATGAGGCAAGAAGCAGTAACTACTTCGACAGTAGGAACATCAATGCTTCCGGTAACTTGCACGAAGGTTTCCACATTGGAAAAAGTATCACTATCGCATTCCGGACAAACAACTTTCATGTAAATGTAACTCCTGTTATTTCTTCCTCACACGCCATACTATAAGCGCACCATTGAGGGCATCTCCAATCATCCCAATTCATATTCCATTCCTCATTTCTTATCTGTTGCAAAAACTTCTTGAACGACTCTCTAAATGCGTTAAGGGTTCTTTTATTGACCTTTTCTATCACAGTCATACCGCCGTTCTCGCCAACCCATACGGTTTTATTCCTTTGTTGCAAGAGTTTGTTTGCAAAAGAGAAGTTATCCGCATCCGGTAACACATAAACAAACTTAGTAGCATCTATATCATCCATGTCTTGCAAGACCATGTGGTAAAACGCCAATTCCTTTCTCGTTTTAGTTATCTTATTGGCGTTAGTAGTGCCTGTTTTCAACTCAAGTATAGCATATTCATCATCGGGTGCAATAAGCACCCCGTCTATTTTTCCAACGATTACTATGTCGTATTCCTCGTGATAGTAGGTTCTCAAATCCTCGTGTTCGTAGGGCGCAAAATACTCAACACCCCAATTATCAAGCCTTTGTTGCTCTAATTCGGCCATTATCTGATACACGCTTCCTTCCTGTTCAAACATAGGATAAAGCGTTTGCTCGCCATCCCACCTATCATAAAACTCATCGAGGGCATCATGCACTTCCGTTCCCCTTCTCATAGCGGTCGTTTCGGGCTTCTTTATGTCCTTCAACAAAACTCTATCCATGAAGTATTGGCGAGGGCAGTATAAATACCCCATATAAGACGATTTAGAGACTCTAAGCACCTTACCCTCTTCGGTCGGGTCATAGGAAGATAAACGCCTCAACGTCTCCCCATCGGCGCATTTCATACATACGCCCGTTACGGGGTGGATTACGCATTCACACATAGGAATCACTACTCTTCTTCAAAAGATTCAAGGGTGGTTTGTTCTTTATCGAATGGTTTTAGGCATTGGTTGCAACAATCATCGGTTTCGACACCCTCTATGTTAGGAACAAAAGTGGTTAAATCGCAATCATCACAATGTTTAGGCAATAACTTCTCTCTCTCTTTCATATCCGCCAAAGAAAGGTCGGTTAGTGTTTTCATCTCTTGAATGATACCTGCTACAACATGAGATAGTTGCGCCACCTGTTGTGATAACATTTCTAATCCTTCTTCAACGCTTAATTTATCGCTCATACTCCTCACCAACTAACATTGTCTAATATACCTTTTCACAACCAAACATATTCATCAATACCATTTAGGGCGTTTTCTATTGGTTGCATATCCCAACCCATGATTTTGTAATAATCCGCTACTTTCTTCACAATGAATCGTTTTGTTATCTCCCTGTATCCGACTTTTGCAACTCCTTGCAAGTCTTCTTCGGTATCGCAAGCAATATACTTACCGTTTTCGTCAAGAGTTACAAGAAATCTTGAACCCTTCCTATATCCTTTCGCCAAATAATCATTAGCCCACGAAGCACCAGCGGATGCCCCACTAAGCACCGAATAATCTTGCAAGTTTCTTTCCAACTTACCCTTCATACATAATCGTTCAAAGGCCACCTCTCCGGACACAATAGAAGTTACTAATTCCACGAGGCTCGTTGTAATTTCCTCTTCACTTTTCTTTTGCAACAAACCGAATATCACGAGACCCATAGCCTCTTTCATAACAGGGAACATTCTCTTCTGTTTCAATTCTATTCCTTTGTAGTATTCGATTGGCTCATGTGTGCGGCCATCAGTCCAAACGACAGAAGCCGCATATCTGTTTTTTGCTTTGAGCAACATACTATCACACCACCTTTCAAACTCAGTTACTATGGGAGACATGGATTCATTTATTTCGCTCACCAATTGTATAGTCTGTTCGGGGGAGTCGGTTTGAACGAAGGCGGAATCGGTGTGAGAATACAGGACATTATGACCTCTTTTCTCGCATTCCTTTCTTAGCCTTGCAAGTGTTTCACGAGATGTAAATGTTATTGCCGCCGCTACTGCGGGGTGATAAAGACCATACTTAGAATCGCCAGCCGCCCCATACAAAGAAGCAACCATAGACTTAGTAGCGAATTGCAAAGCATCGTATCTCTTCCTTTCCTCATCAGTAGTAGCCGCTCTCATTTTCGATTTGTATTCCTCTCGTAAATTAGTCATGTTATCCATCTGACGCAAAAGAAGGCTCGGCTTTCCTTGCAAAAACTTAGTGCCGTTCCCACAATCCACCCCGTCTTCGGATAAAGTTTCGTGGCCTATATTGTGAAGAGCCACATTAGAATGATACATAGCCTTTATGTCGAGAATAGCGACATTATCAAAGATACCTGCCTTTTGAACGGCGGTTATTTCAGCACCTTGATAATCTTCGTAGGTGAATTGCGGCTTAGTAGGTATTTGCAAATTAAACTCCTCATCCCTCAAAGCAAGAACAGTTAGCAACTTAGTTATGTGAGGTGTAGTTGCAATATCACACCCTACAATATGTTGTATAGCCGTGTAATGCTCGATAGCGTTATTCATCGAGTTAAGTTTAGGCAACAAATCAACATCTTTTATTGCGTATGCAAGATATGTTCCAAAGTCGGTGTAGTATGTATCATGTCCGTCTTGCAACTCAACTTTCGTTTCCCCTAAGACTTCGGATGAGACAGTTGCAAGTGATTTATCGGGGAGTTGTCCGTTCTTAATAATCCAAAGATGAGTAAAGGCGACCATCAAATCAATAACATTTATACCTATAATCGGTTGCCTCCAATCAGTAAAGGAATACACTATTTTATTCAAGGGTGATAGGGTCTTAGGGTCAAGGCCATTATCATTCATCCGCTCAACAATTTTCTTTATGTCGGCATTTACCACATTCCATCCGGTAATTATATCGGGGTCGTGTTGGCGTAAAAGTTTTGCAAAAGCCGATAGCATTTCCTTTTCGTTACTAAATGCTAATGCTGGTTTATCTAATTGCAACAAATCTAAACCATCGGGATGATTCTTTAGGGGGAATTGTGAATGAAATCCGGCTTTGTAGTCCGGATGCGTAAAGAAAATAAAGTGTTCTTTAGTATAGGTATCATAGACCACCATTATTGTTAGTTTTCCGGTGTTGATAGACCACTCGCAATCGAGATACCATGTTCGGTGTTCGTAATTCGGAGGCATTATTTTCTCTTCGGCCAGCACCCTATTTACAAATGGGATATTCGCCTCCCATGTTCGCAAGGAGGGGTTATCGCTTCTAAAGTCTCGGATATTTTCGGGTGCGCTGACCGTTACCTTAGTCAATTCTTCGCCATAAACACCTTTGAATCCGTGTTCGGCATTTATTGCCGAGTTGCAAATATGAGGGGCGTAGTCTTCTGTTGCAACAAAAAAGAAAGGATTGCTTTTGTAAGTCTCCTCTATTCTATTGCGGTTTTCATCACGCCTTCGCACGATGATTCCATTCCGCCCCCTCCGAGTAACAATCATCTCCTTCCCCTGTCTCTCGTAGGTATATTATGGCGTTTAAGCCAATTGTTGATAGTCATAGCAGTTACTCCGCATTCGGTCGCTATTTCTTCCATAGTCTTCCCTTCTATACTGTATGCTTCCTCTAACCATAGTTTGTCCTTGAACATACCTTCCGGCAACTTAGCATAGACCATAACGCTAATCCCGTAGTGTTTGTTGCATTCGGGGCAAACATAAGTAGCAGTAGTATTCGGTTGCAAGTTTGCGCTGAATCTGCACCCACAGGAACAATCAACTAACATCTTTCTCCACCCTTTTACCCAGCACGATAACGAAGTTATCATCACATTCCTTGCTTCTAAAACCGAAGACGACCATGCCGTTAATATCGTGGAAATCAAATATACTCACAATAGTTTCCGAACCGAAGTATCGCAATAAATCAATGTTCTCCAAACCCCCACCAAACTCATAATCAGAATCTAAGACTTGCAAATAATTTTTAAGGTGTATTTTAGTTTCGGTCTTTCCCTTGAGAAAATCGCCAGCAGTAATATACATACCATCCTTTTTACCGACCAACTTAACATGGGGCAAGTTTTGATTGTTCATGGTGTTGGCCTCCAAACCGTTTTGCAAATCTTCTGTTTTGCAAGTAAATACTAATTCGGGGGAGTATTCCTCTCCTTTTATTGTGGTGTATGAAGGCACAGTAGGTGAAAGATTTATTCTTTCCATAATCTCGCTCGCCTTATTCAATTGACCCTTTATTGTAACTCTTGCACCCTTATATGCGAATGCGTTTGGTGAAGAAAGTAAAGTCGTTTGTTTGCCCTTGCTCTTTATTTGCAACTTTGTAGCATCACTATCTGTGCTAAGAGTTACAGGGCAAGTGTGGTATTTCAAAGCACCAATCACCGCATCTATGTCTGCAATAGCAAACAGTCCGACAGAAGAGGATATAACAGGTATTGTTAATCTGTGAAGAGTTGTAACTCCATCCTTTACGATGTTATAAGTTACCACCTTATCACTATCCATCGAGATAATTACGCAAGTCTCGCATTGTGCGGTCTTCTTCTTGCCGATGTATGCTTCTCTCTTATTGGCTTTCAATAGGCTTATCAAATCTGCTCTTTTAATTATCATTTTTTAATCCTCCAATTTATTTTTGTGT
>TARA_A100001201_G_scaffold34752_1_pt1 | contig 15713 bp, 16 predicted proteins | sample TARA_A100001201 | Tara Oceans TARA_A100001201 (sample SAMEA2619872) | marine metagenome | biome: marine biome (ENVO:00000447); feature: surface water layer (ENVO:00002042); material: "saline water (ENVO:00002010), including plankton (ENVO:xxxxxxxx)" | depth 5 m | reverse complement strand
GAAGTTGTCGTCAGTCATCAGTGACCTCTCATTACCTATGTATAATAACACCATGAGGGTGTCGGGGCAAGGCCTCTTGGCCAGTTTCAAAATTGGTCAGTCTGGCAGGACATCGAAGTTTGCATCCTTCACAACGTCCAAAGCACCAGTGGTGTCAATTCTCTTCTTTTTAGCCTCATTGATCGCTTGAAGAATAGACCACGCTTGAAGTTGTGACTGGTGTCTAGAATCTCGAATGGTATTTGTTGCGTTAATAAGTTTATTAATATCATTACTATTAACTGTAATAGCAGTTCCTCTTGCAGAAATTGCATTTGTAACTGCTGTCTCTTGCGCTGCACAACCAGATCCAGGAGGTGTCGAGGTATATTGTGCAATAAATGGATTAACAGTTCCTCCAGCACCAATAGCAACATCACCCTCTACTGCATAACCACCACCAAAAGGACGAATAGGCCAAGAATCGTTACCAATTCTATAACATTCTTTTCCTGCACCCACACTTGGTTTAGTTTCTTCTCTGGCCTCAGCATAACTTTGAATGGTACTTTCAGATCCATTATTGACAAGAAAGATTTTCTTTCCATCACCAGAATTTCCATTTACACCAAAAATACCCACAGATGTTGGGTCAATTGGATTCTTATCAATACCAAATTGTGTATAAAGTTCTGTGTTTCTGATAAAAGTAAAGTTGCCATTAGTTGTAACTCCAGTAGGAGAATCACTCAAAATCAAAGCAGGAACAACTGTACCAACACCGACAAAGAAAGTTATGGTACTAGCACTACTAACTGCATTGTCAGATAAAGTGAGAGCTTCACAAACAACAGTAGTAGTTCCAAAACCTGTATTTGTGTAATATGCCTCAAGGTCTAAGAAAGCAGTAGTGAATCCAGTGACTGTAGTGGCACTGTACTCTTTACTTGGTGCATTGTTAGTTACACCACTTGCGAAAACAAAGTCTCCCACTTCAATTCCTAATTGCGAAACTGTAGCACCTTGAATGGAAAGAATATTTTGACCATTAAGTATAGTTCCAGTAAAGGAAGTTTTAATACCTGAAGAAAAAGCATTTACAGCACTACTAAATCCAACGATGGTAGGAAGAGCACCCTCAGTAAAAATAACTGGGTCATCTACATCATCGGTAATAAAATCTCCGACTTGCAGGCCAGAATTATCCGCAAAATTCACATTACTATTTGTTTCATCTGGAGAATAAACACTATAGTTTGAACTATCAACAAAGAACACAGTGGATCCAACACCAACAGATCCACCATATTCAGCAACAATATTTAAATCATACGTTCTATTACATGGTTTTTTCTCAAATTGAATTCCATATCTATTAAAACAAGATTGTTCAATTCTGATGCAGGTGTATGTGGCAATCTTTCGGCCACTGGCATTAGTGCTGATACCAGAAAGAACCCACTTCAAACCACTTTTACATCCAGCTGCAATTTGATTTTCATATGCAGTACCAACATCTTCAATAGCACCATTAATATTGTTGATAGATGCGGTCATCTTGTTATCAAGAGCCTTGATCATCTCATCATAATCATTAATCTCAATCTGTTTTGCAATCAGAGCATTGTTGAGATCAGCAATTTCATTTTCAATTCTTTCTACTCCCGAAGCAAGAGTTTGAACAATTCTTTGACCAATACCAGACATTACTCTTCACCCTCCTTAAATTCTGTTTTATGTAACTGCCAATCGGTTGTTTTTGCCCAAATTTGATAACTGCAATTGATAGGACCACTGTCCGCATTTTTGATAATTACAGTTTTGTTCCATTCAATCTTTTCAAAATACAACGACTGCCATTGGCCGATCGGAGTTAGATGAACAGACACTGTATCTAGGTCAACCAATCCCTTCCAATAATCAGGAAGTTCGATTCTATTTGATGTGGTAGTTCCGCGAATATAAACTTCTGGATCTGGAGCCTCTGGACAAACGTGAGATAATTTCCAACCTTTTTTAGTTGGATGATCAATTTCAAATTTCTTCCATGGTTGTACGTTAATAATGCCTGTTACTTTTACAGCTTCACATGTAAACGTGCCGTTGACCCTAACATTACCATTAAAGACTGTGTTGACGTTGCCAATGTTTATCCCATTTTTTATATCAGAACCATTCTTTACCGATACCGACTGTTCATTTACAGCACCCGTTGTATTTCTTGCACCTAAAACATTAACAACACCAGTAAGATTGGCTGCAATAGGAGCAAGAATATTTACACCAACTACTGGGTGTGCGATATGAGCACCCGCAAGAGCTGGTGGACCAGATGTGGGTGGCGTCGGACCAACATGTATTGAACCAAGAGGAACTGGCGACAGTGGTGCAACACCAACCTGAACTGGACCATTTAGAATGGATAAACCACCCAACAACGAGAAGTCAAATGGTTTCGTTTGTATTTTACTAATACCAGCAGATACTTCGGAACCAACAGTTAATCTAGTTCCATATATTACAGGAAAATTAGCCATTAGAACGCTGCCAAAGATGTAACAATTGAAGTTAGTTTTGTAATGAGAGAAGATGCTCCAAAGTCACTAGAAGCAACTGTATTCACCACTCCACCAGCAAACTCACCATAAACTTTACCAATCAAACTCAAATCTTTAATACCTATGAGCCTCATATTAGTGGATCTGAGTTTCATGTCTGGTGCATACATGTTAATGCCTTTATTGGCATACATTTGAATATCACCATCCTCAGTATTTCTGACCCCATCAGCATACATTAAGATGTTATCACCAATTAAAATGATGTCTCCATCTTGGGCTTCTAAGATGATATCACCATGTTTTGCTTGAATTAATTTAGCAGGCAAAACAGGATCTTCTTTTCCAGTTTTTGATTTCTTTACTTTTTCACCAAGAGCCTCAACGGAGTGACCAGTGGCTACAAACTGATGATTTTCACGTCCTCCTTTTTGATACCAACCATGACCAGAACCTAAGTTACTTAAAACACGGTAACTTATTTTTCCATAGGGGCTATTCTGTCCCCCCTCAAGGCGAAAATTCCTCCTCTGGTCAATGTCAAAATCACCACTACTTGAGTTTGGCATTATTTACCTATACAATTGACTACAACGACTGTTTCACCGGCTGGCACTTCGGGTAAAGACTCTTCATTTACTTCCGTAAACTTGAGAACAGGATTTAAAACTGCACCGACACCAGTCTCACTATTTATTGTCATTTCTGGAATCGTAGTAAAACCAGTTCCAGGGCTTTCAATAACAATATCAATTACTCTACCGTCAATAATTATTGCCGTCGCTGATGCGAGACCTCCAGGATTTGGATTGATTTCTATATTATTTCTGTCAGAATCATTATATCCTGATCCAGTATTTCCAACTTCGACAATATCAAGTTGTCCAGTTACAGTTTTGTTATCATCGTTTGCAGTTTGTGTATTTGAATCTCCAGGAATAGTTCCATAGATTGTCTTCACGTCACCAAAAGTGTTGCGATAATTATAACCAGAATATTCAATAATAATTCTACTGATTCCACCACCACCTAAATTAACAGGCCTAGGATCAATTACAGCTCTTCCAGTGGCACCTCTGCCATCTCCACAATTATCTCTAAAAGTTACATATGGCGGTTTTTCTGGACTATATCCAAATCCACGATCAAGAATATCAACACCAATAATTTGACCAAGATTGTTAATTACTGCGTTGGCAAATCCACCAACACCATCACCACCAAAGATCTCTACTCTTGGAGGGCCACATCGTAAAATTTTACTATCATTACATCCACCAACTAAACCAGCAATATAGTTTGCAGTTTGTCTTTGTTCATCAGTAGGAGTTCCAAAAACACTATTCACATTATTTACAGCTTCATCAAGAAATCCTCCGACATTTTGTTTTGGATTTCCATTCTCGTCAAATGCTGTCGGAATGTTGAGAATAGAAACAGCATCAAAAACTCTCTTAGCACTATCTCTTTCACCCTGAGTAGGTCCATAAGAGTTGTCCCAAGCAGATGGAAGAGGACATTTTAATTCATCACATCCGATGAAACTATAGATCAGTCCAATAACTTCCAAAGCCTTATTGATGATACTATTAACAGTGCCAAGAGCACCACCAAGGGTATCTGTTAATGATTGTAAGATAGGACTGATGGCCGACTTCAAGTCATTCACCAATTTACTTAGAAGTGCTCCGACGAACTGTTCTGCGGCACAAATAGGAGCATTGATCAGTTTACCAACCAGTTCAGCTAAGAAGTCTGCAACAGTTTTGAGAAGTGCCATAATAAGATTCTCAAAGATACAATAAATTGTATCCATGATACCTTTGATACTCTGACCAAAGATTGGTTTGATTTCTTCAGGAATCAGTGCATTGATAAACTGTTGAATCTTGTCACCCACCAGAATATAAATTTGGTCTCTTACGCCATTGAAGAGACCAGTCATGATGCCAGCAATTTTTTTGGCAATTAGATCAATTTCTCCTTCAAGATCAATAATTGCATTGATAGTTCCATTTACATAAAAATTAGAGTACTGTTGTACTGTCAAAAGAATTTCAGAAAAATCACCAAGAAGGCCTGTAATCTGAGAAATACTATTGTCTCGTCTACAAGATGGTCGATTTGTCTTTCGTTTCAAAAATAGGTGATGAGAATCAGCAGCAGTGCTGACACCTTTACCAGTGGTATCTTCATTAGTGACAGGAAGTCTGGTTACTTTTTCACCTGATATTTCACCAGTGATAAAATTAAATTGTCTGTTTTTAATGTATGACTGACCTTTAATCGGATCACCAGTTCCAAGTTGCCTTCCTACAGTCTCTCCCGTTTCTTTTGTCTCAGCATTGTTTTTAGGTACGGGATTTGGAGCACTTCCTTTAAGTGGAGGTGTATTGTCATCCGCTTTTTTGTGTCGGTAAAAGACACCCAAAATGACAGGTTTCTGTTCGTCTTCACCATCTAACCAAAAACCAAATACACTTTCCCCACCTTCAAGATAGTGTGTATGATCTTTGTAGCCATATCCAGAGGGCAACATTGGCGAAGCCAAAACGTGTGCCCAGGGCAGATCAACAGGATCTGCAATTTGATCATGATATCCTACAACGCGAACTTTGACACGGTTGTAGTAGATATCAATCTCAGGGTCGTTGGCCGCTTTACCAACATCCTTGTCGTTTGTCAGAAGAGCAGCACCAGCCCAAGCAGATCTAGGAGCAACACGTCCAATCCACCACTTGAGTCCATCGGCCCCCATACTATTGGGGCGTCCCAATACTTCGTCTAACATTCAACGAAACACGATTTTGAGTTATTTATCAGTCCTCGTAAATCCTACACTCATCGGCTTCTGGATTTTCATCACAATACATTTCAAATGCAGTGGGATCATGATGATCATCTGGATGTTCTTTTTGATATCTTTCCAGATGTTTCAATTCGTCTGCTGTATGACGACGCATCTGTGGAGACAATGTTGGATCCTGAAGGAGTTCTTTGTCCTTCTGGATATGAGCTTCGATATTTTCCATAGAGTTTACCGTTCTTTAGCTATTTAACAGGTTGGAATTCGTATTAACGTTAGTTTGGATACCATCATTACCATAATTGTCGCGAATGCAACGTAAATTGGTAGTGCAATCTGCACCTCTTTCAGTAAATTTAACAGTATGTCGTAGATCCTTTATAAGATAGACCCCACTCTCGTGATTGTCAAGTCCTGTGTTAGGAGATATCAAATCCAAGTTGATTGGCAATCCTGCTTCTAATTTGAAGTTCATAGGCACAGTCAATCTCAATGATTGAGACATAATGAGTTGATATTTCATATTTGATTGACTTAACCATTTCTGAGGATTACCACTATCAGATTCTGGATCTACCGTACCATCTTGAGTCATTGTACCACTAACAAATGGTTGAACATCAATGGCGGTGGGATTATCGGTAATACCATAATCCAACTGTTCAAAGTCTTCGGTTCCCAACTTGTCAGTCTTCTTAAAGTTTTCAGTGTAAGTATGAGTATCTTCTGGTTGAAAAGCTTGAGGAAGTGAATATGGGTTAAAGTATTTTGTATTATCACCATAAGCGGCCTTTCTCATTTTTGAGATGATATCTTGATTGTACTCCATAAATGGAGCAAGAATTTTAAAGTTGTCAGAGTCATCATCCTCATTCACATATTCTCTCTGTTCAAAAGATTGAACTACGGAGTTTTTAGCACCCGATGAGATAGTATCAATACTTTTGAAGTTATATCCAGTTTTTGTTTCCCAGAATAAGAATCCAGCACGATCACCACCTCCACCAGAGATAGATCTCTTGGCTAGCCAATAGATAGCCTTAAATGGTCTCCAGTAGTTACCAAAGAATCCATAAGAATTTGCGGTGTTTTCAATGTCATATGGTTTATCAGTGATTCTTTTTAAAATATTTTCTACATGAACATGTATGGGTACTTTAGGATCATATCGATCTACTAGTCTGTTTGCCTTTGCTTCTTGTTTGATATTTTCTGGAGTTGTCAAAGATAGTTGAAGAACACACTGAGTAGAAGAAGTGGATGGTTCACTTACTCCACGAACAACTAGATTTTGAAACTGAACTGTTCCACTGTCATGAGAAATTGTAATATCGACTTTCTCAGATCCTCTGATTGGAAGAGCAGAGGCCATTTTTTGATCAGAGACAAGAACTAACGAAGCATATGTTGCTGGTTTAAAAATACTTTCAAACCAGTCGAATTGCATAATGGCAGTAATTCCATCACCAATCGAAGCCGTCCGACCATTTAGGCCAGTGATCTTGAAATCTGTGATTTTTACGTTCTTTATGTAACTCATGCCGTTGGTGGATCTTTAAAGATGATTATTGGTTGAATGACAGTAGTTGCTGATGCCTGAGGACCAAGTGGGCCCTGTTGTGCAGTGGGATCATTCAAAACATTTCGTTGCATGTCTCTATTTAAGAGATCTTGAGCAGCATCTCTCGTAGACTTTGGCATCATCCTGTCATTTACAATATCAAATAATTGTCTGTTGTCGTAATCTTTCAAGGCTTCTCTTTCTTGTGCAGAAAAACTCTTTTTAGCTCGTCGTGCAGAACCAGAACCTAAAACTTCAAGAATACCACCTCTATCACCCCTCCTCACAGTTTGACTAGCTGTAGGAGTTACATCAACAACTGGATCACCAGTTCTTGATCTAGAATCAGATCTACTTTCTGGTAATAAAGGTTGTGTAGGAGAAGATCCTGGTAGTTGAGGTTGTTGTTGCGTCTGTTGTCGTCTAAATCGACGAATGGCATTTTTTACCATTGATCTGGTAACACGACTTGCAGGATTCAAAGGTTGCATAGGAGCACGGCCTTGTCTTGGTCTCAGAGTATATGCTGCACCAAGAATTTCCATAACATTTTGAGTTATATCAAAAATTTGAGCAGCTTTCGCCATGTCACTATTTTTCAACTGAGTCACCTGTTCAGGTGAAAGAACAGTAACTTGAGGGGGTAATTTTTTTCTAGGCATGAACGGATTTTGACCTGCCTGTTGAGGATTCTCAGAAAGAACAATAACAAAACCATCTTCTCTTTCAAAAATTTTTGGCTCAACAGGAAATAAATTACCAAGCAAACCTCTAGAGAAAGCTGGTTGTTCGTAGAACAACTGAGTCATTCCTTGAATGTCCTCTTGAACATCTGCAGGAGTGACTGGTTCAGGAACTTTAATAGGGCTAGGAAAAAATGGTGGTGTAGTTGGTGTAGTTGTTGGTGCAGGAACTGGAACATCCGCTTCTTCTTCACCCTCTTTTTCGGGGTCTTTTGGTTTTGCAGGTTCTCTTACAGGAACAGGAAGAATTTCGGGAGTTTTTGGCTCTTCTGCAGGAATTCCATAGATATCTTCTAATATTTCAGAAATTTTACCAGGATCAAACTCATCATCCTTTTTGATAGGAGGAGTAGCAGCAGGCTCTTCTACGGGAGTTTCAGTTACTTGCGGTTCTTCAACTTCTTCTTTGATGATAGGTGGAGGTGTTAAAGGAGGAAATACAGGAGCGCCTGTGGTAGGTCCATCAGTTGGACCAGGTGGACGAGGTGGCCGTGGTGGTAAAGATGGAAATCCTGGGAATGGTGGAATTCCAGAAAAAGGAGGAAGAGGAAATCCCATGCTACCCTCTCTCATCATTCCAAAACGATACCCAGCAATACCCAACATTCCAGGGATAATTGGAATTACTCTGTTGAGTCTTCTGTTAAGTTCCGAAATTCTCCCATAATCTCTAGATCTCAATCTAGCATCATTTTTCATGATGCGAGAAAGTCTATCTGTACTTCTAGAAATATTTCCCAGAGAAGATTTAAATCTGTCAGACTGAAAGATATCCATCTTATCCTACTCCCAACATGGGTGCATACTCAGAGATGCCAGTTGAAGGATCGAGAACAAGTGAGGCAATGTCAAAGCCAGGTTTCATTGCAGCACCTTCACTTGCAGTCTTTTTAGTAGTTTGATCAATTATGATTGGATCCAACATCACAGGTGGTAAAGATCCAACCTCATCACCAATTTCTAATTTAGATCCATCTGGATATATGTACGGATCTGATGCATTTCTATTTGGATCCCCAGCATTGATTGGAACCATTGAATCTTGTTTTGGTTGCTGAGTATTAGCTTCAACATCTTGTTGGATTGACTTCAATATGTTTTTATAAATTGATAGTGATTCCTCAAGAGTTCTTTGAGTTTGGCCATAGTTACCTTTGGCTATACCAGCCCACTCTTCATTTAATTTACGAAGATCATCTATTGTTAGTGGTTTAGATAAATCAACTCCTCTTTTTTGGGCTGCAATCGCAATAATCAATTCTACTTGTTTTTCTCTAGTAAATTTAGTTGTAGCAGGATCTTCACCAAGGTATTTCTCCAAAAACTTTTCTGGTTCTAAAAACTGGCCTAGACCAACAGCAGCGGATTGATCTTCCTCTCCTGTTTCAGGATTTTTAAATCTACCTCGTCCTTCAGCTAAAAATTGTTCCTGAAGATCAGCAACTTCATTAAAAGTTTTACCTTCTAGGTTACCATATGGTTGGCCTCCACCAAAGAAGGTGCTTGCACCATCATCTCCAGCAGTTCCTTCAACCTGACGTATCATCTGAACAGCTGCTCGTGTATTAGCATTTCCAATAGTTGGACCTGATAAATCTGTGTTATCTGGTAATGTTGTTTCTGATGGTTTTTCTGGTTCAATATCAAAAAACAGTTTTGCATTTTCTACAAACTCATCAAAACTATTCTGCATACCTTCAAAAAATCCACCTACAGATTCTGAAATCTCATCATATCTTTTTGAAATCTCAGAAATTGCATTGAGAGCAAGAAAACCTGCTATACCTCCACCAAGTGCATTTCTAGCTCTTCTTAATCTCCCACCTGCAGCCTGTACTGGAGCAGCTGCCCTTCTTCTTAAACCAGAAAGAAAATTGCGTCTTCTTTGTGACCTACGTTGAGACCTTGCAGCACCTCTTTGTGCAAGTTTTCGTCTCTGTTCCTGAATAACTTCTTGACGATATTGATAATCTGACCGTGCATTTTGTTCCATCGCACCAGCGATGGCTAAAATATTCTGATCAATTCTTTCAAGTTCTCTTACAATATATTCATTATCGCCAACTTGTGCTGGTCCTGCACCAGCAGCAACTAACTGTGGTACAGCTGGTGCCTGTGGTGGCAGAGCAGTCTCACTTGGCCCTACTAGTGGATCTGGTACGACAACATCTGGAGCATCATCGGGACCCTCAGCAAACAATCGAGGATCTGGTTCATATCCCTCAAGAAATGCTCTTGCAGCTAATCTTTTCCGATTTTCTCTATCCCCTAAACGATCGTCAGCGGCTTTCTGACGAACACGATTTACGGCTTGTAGTTTTAGAAAATTGAAAAGACCTGATAACATTACCCACCGAGACCGTATTCTTGTTGTGCCTTAAGTTTTTCAGATTCAAGGTAATTTTTCAAGAGAGCAACGTAAATATCTCTCTCAAAAGGCATCATATTTTCAATCTCTGTCAAAGAGTATTTATGGTACTGCATCAAGGAAAAGTTAAGTTCATAGTATGACTCAGCACTCATGTGAGCCATACTCAAGCGAAAAAACTTGATAGACCCTCAAGAACAACCTCATTTTCAACACCAGTGTTGGGATTAAGAACTTTCATGGTGTGTGAAAGTTTTGGCATGGTGTCAAAGAACTTTTCAATCTCTTTGAACTGTTTACTATTAAACTGTTCCAAGAACTTGATCATTTCCTTTTCAGTGAAATCATCATATGCAGTTTCGTCATCATAAACCAAATCAACACAAGATGCTACCATTTTAAACACATCTTGTTCTTCATCTCGAAAATCAAAGTTGTTGTTGATGAATTGATCCAGTGAAGGATATTTCATTCTCAACTTATATTGGCCATCGATATCAATGTCAATGCTATGATTTTTGTTTTTTACAACCTGAACATCATTGATATCAATCTCAACTGGTACTTGAGTTTCGCCACCATCATCAGGACAATTAACAAGAACTCTTACCGTCTCACCAACTGATCTTGCACGAACATTCAAGAACAGATATTCAATATCAAAGGTTGGTAGTTGATCTACCTTAACACCACGAGTGCTGATACATGCTTTGAGAACATCCTTAATAGCTCTAGTGATGTCAGCAGTATCACCAGTTTCCAAAGCTAAGATAAGAACTTTCTCCTCCTTTACAAGAAAAGGACGATACTTAATCTTTTTTCCGCTTGATGGTAAAGTCAGTTCAAACGAAGGAGTCGAAATTGTTGGTAAAGGCATGATGTACTATTTCAGTGTGATTATTTATTGACTAAAAATTGACTCTTGGGAGTGGTCTATTAGCTGATGTGAGATTACCATTTTCACCTGGTATAAGATAAGTTCCTTGTAACGCCCTCTCTTTCAACGCTCTCCTTTCTTTAGAATTTTTGGGGAATAATGATCTTGCCTCGGTTAAGAGATCTTTTTGTTTTCCTGTTCCAACATTTTTAATCATGTCTTGATTTGAAAGAGCCCAAATCGCAAGGTCTTCTCTAAGTTTATTACCACTACCAGGATTTGGCAAAGCAGCATTGGTGTCAATTGTTTGACCACCTGTGGTCTCTGGGTCAGAGTTACCTTGTTCAGAACGTGGTTCATCAGGTAATCTTTGCGGAGCAGTTGTACTTGGTTCGGGTGGTCTACTATCTGCAGACGGACGAGTTGGAAGAGGTCTATTATCAAACTCTGTGATATTTCTGATAGTATCTCCAGCTAATGGTTGTTTTGGATATGTAACCTCACTCACAACATACCTATCATATCTAAACGTGATATTGCATCTCAACATATTCATACCTTGATAACTTACAGGTGTAGATGCAAGTGAATAAGGCCATGCACGGAAGAATCTATAACTGATCTGATCTCTACCAGAAGTTCTTCCATCAGCAAATCCAATTTCTCTGATGGAAGATTTTAAGTCTTTGTTAAATTTAGTGATGACCATCTCACACTTATAGTCATCTGGATAATTAAACTTGGTAATCTGATTTCTAGCCAACCCTCTAGAAGAACTGTAAAGTGGATTAATAAATTGAATCCAAGATTCAAAAAATCTCAAAACTTCATAGTTTCTATCAATATACAAACTAAAAGTTACGTCATCATAAATTCTACTAAATGCATTTCTTTCGGTAATACCCTGTCTATCTCCTGCAACTTCGACATCTGCAAAGGAAGATCCAGGAAGAACAGCATCAGCAACGTATAAACCAAGATCTTCAACTAAAAACCGTTTGTCAATACCAAGTCTTATGGCTTCTTGACTGACCATGTTGTTCAAAGAGAAGAACACTTGATATTCATTATCAAGCGCAACCGTTTGAAAACGACTCCGTATGTCGTCTATTGAATATCTTCCACCACGGAATCTATTAATCGCCATGACAGCTCTAAATATTAGAAGGCTTGTTATGATTATTTAGATGGCTTATAGTGGACGATTCAAACCATCAAATCCACAAAAGTATAAAGGTGATCCCACACAAATCATTTATCGTTCTCTCTGGGAACGAAAGTTTATGGTTTACTGTGATAAAAACGATGCTGTAATTCAATGGCAGAGTGAGGAGATTGCGATTCCGTACAAGTCACCTGTCGATGGAAAATGGCATCGATACTTTCCAGACTTCATGATCAAATATAAAGATGCAACTGGGAAAATTCGCAGAGTGATGGTTGAGGTAAAACCAGCAAAACAGTGTAAACAACCAGACATCAATCCTCCCAGAAAAACAAAGACTTGGTTGAATGAGGTTTACACTTGGGGAACAAATCAGGCCAAGTGGGAAGCAGCAAGAGAGTATTGTAAGGACAGAATGTGGGAGTTCAAAATTTTTACAGAAAAAGAGTTAGGTATTAAATGAGTATCTTCTCCATCGTAAAATCTAAAGTGGGATCAAAAGGTTCGCGTCGTCAATATCGTGAAGCTTTGACGGAAACCCTTGCAAACTATCAGGGTGCAGAATACGATGATCCAGGTTCTTTCGGTGAACAAAGTGGACCTGTTGAAGTTGGAGAGATGTATTTCTTCAATTATGTTGCAACAAAACCAGAGAGATTAAAATATTACGATCAATATCCAGTCAGTTACATTATTAGTGTTGACAAAAATGGATTTGTTGGTGCAAATATGCATTATTTGGCGCCTAAATTAAGAGAGGCTGTTGCAAAAGGCCTAATAAATAGTGGCGATGGTGTAACTGTACCCAATAGTACCATCCATAGATATAGATTTGAAGGGGTACAGGGTAACATGATGAAAATACCAGAATCTGAAATGGCAGACGTATCCATGTTACCAACCGAAGAGTTCGTAAAGACAAGCACAGGTAATAGATTCCCCTCGTATCGCGCATGGAGGGGTGAATAATGCCAGTACTTAAAGGACAATATAACTCTGACAAAAGCACTTACGTTGAGGTTGACACTGATAAAAAACAGTGGAGTTTAAAAGCTGCATCGATTGGACAATATAGAGCTGGTGAAGGTGAAGTAATTCTCGTCGAGTCGAATATCGAGCAACTGGAAAAAAATAAAACCCAAATTGGATCATTAACTCAGGATCAAAAAAATGAATATTTTGGAAATGATAACCCATTAGGACAATATAGAATTTATAGAGGCGAAGGTATAGAATTATATGTGGGGTCATTTAGACGTTCACAACTAGACGAATTGGCTGAAAGATCTGGTTCAGCAATCAACGCATTTCTGAATACTTCTGACTCAGCAACTCTTGAACAAAATGGTGCCATCGGGCCCTTACCATCCACACCTATTAGTGGAGTAGATTTCAATGCGGCCGAAAGATCTGTAGGAGAAGGAAAATACACCAAGAGTGTGAAAGGAACATTAAAATATCCAATCGACATGGATTTGGATATTCAGGATCACATGGCAATCACAGTTGCAAAATATGTTCCCGCTGGAGGACTTCCTGGTGTAAACGAAGATATAGCTGAAGGTCAGTTTGTAAGAACTAGAAATTCTGAACTTCTTGAAACCATTGTTATTCCGATGCCCAACTCCATCGCAGATATGAATACTGTTGGATGGGGAGAAGATAGAATTGGATCTGTAGCAGGTCAATTATTTGATCCCACAGCAAGAGGAATTCTTCAAGGTAACGAAGACGCAACTGGTGGAGGTCTAATTAAACAAATAGGCGAAACAGGTGGAAAACTTATCGAAAGCGCACTTAAAGTAGCGGGGTCTGGTTATGTACAGAGAAGATTTTTACTCAAAGGTGCAGCTGCAGCGGCAGCTGCGGTTGGTGTAAATGTTGACGTTGGAGCAGTTGTTTCAAGAACAACTGGTGCTTTTGAAAATCCAAATCTTGAATTATTATTCAATGGACCAGGTTTGAGAACATTTAGTTTTACTGTAAGATTTACTCCGAGAAGTCAATCCGAATCCATAATGGTAAGACAAATCATTCGTGTTTTGAAACAACGGATGGCTGTGAAAAGAAACGCAGAAGCATATGGATCAACTGGTGCCAATCTTCTTTTAGGTACTCCAAATGTCTTTAGACTTCAATACAGAAGAGGATCAAAGACTAGAAGTGAAATAAAGGGATTAAATAAGTTTAAGACATGTGCATTGACAAACTTAAGTGTTGATTACACTGGCGGTGCTGGTAGATGGGCTGCATATGGTCCAGACTCACAACCAGTGACCACAATTTTGACGATGAACTTCAGTGAACTTGTTCCAATTTATGAAGATAATTATTCAGAATTTGACGCACCTGACGACGTAGGGTTCTAATGGCTAACTATTTTTCTTATCTACCAAATTTAAGATACAGTTCTTTATTGAACGAAAGATCTAATAGTACGACTTTCGTAGAGGTAAAGAATCTATTTCGTCGTGCGAAACTGAGAGAGGACTTTAGTGCTACCAGCACAGTCTTTCAAAAGTACAAAATTGAAGGATCTGACAGACCAGATCAAGTTGCAGAAAAATACTACGGATCTTCAACGTTTGATTGGGTGGTTCTGTTGTCAAATAACATCATAGATGTTAGATCTGAATGGCCAGTGTCAGAATACGATCTGAATATTGTATTAAATGACAAATACACTCAAGAACAATTAGTTTCTATTCATCACTACGAAACCATCGAATGGAGAGATTTTAATAATAATCTGATTGTTCCACCAGGGAAAACCGTTGATGAAAACTTTACGGTCACATACACGAAAGGTGGATTTGTAGAGTCAGTTGCTCCCGTTCGATCAGTAAGTGTATTTGAACACGAATTACGACTGAATGATGCAAAACGGAATATTGAACTTATTCGCGCAGATCTATTAAGTACCGTAATTAAGGATATGAGAGAAATTATGCGATATACACCAAATTCCAACTATATCACCAAAACACTCAAACAGACAGAACCAGTCAGAATCACTGGAAAATAGAAAAATCCCTGGCCACCAAAATGGCCAGGGATTTTTTTTCCGCTTTTTTTGGAAGCCTTAAGCGTTTTTGGTGGCTTCCTGATCACCAACAAGTTTTACCTTGTAGATAGTGGTCCTCGCGGTCTTCTTTGTAAAGTAGAGGTCCATTCTTTTCTTTACATAATATAGAGCAACCAATACAATAATAAATTGGATGCCCTCTTCCCAACTCATGTTCCATGCATCTACAAGGTCAAGTTGGGCTTGGGCAAACAGGTTCATTCTGACTCCTCCGATTTTTTATTGAAACCGAAGGGTGCAAGTGTGTCCTCCAGTTTCGTTTTCAATGCAACGTTACCAATCGCTTCCATAACTTTCAGAACTTGTTCTGGCTTAGCGTCTTCACCCAGTTCTTTGGCAACGTACCAATACTTAGGCCAAAACTTCTCACCAGCATTTTGATAGTCTTCAAGAGAAAGAGTCTTCATAATCACTCCTCAGCAAGTTTCTGGAAGTAAGACAGTGCATCATCCTCATCTTCATCACGAGATGCAGTAGGCATGATGTCAGGGGAGTTGAAACTACCACGACCCTCACTCAGACTGTCAAGACCTTCACCACGACGTTCGCGTTCAAAGGCCTGTTCCTCTTC
>TARA_A100001201_G_scaffold35741_1_pt1 | contig 15778 bp, 17 predicted proteins | sample TARA_A100001201 | Tara Oceans TARA_A100001201 (sample SAMEA2619872) | marine metagenome | biome: marine biome (ENVO:00000447); feature: surface water layer (ENVO:00002042); material: "saline water (ENVO:00002010), including plankton (ENVO:xxxxxxxx)" | depth 5 m | reverse complement strand
CCTGTAGGCCCTGTAGGTCCTGTTGGGCCGGTTGCGCCAGCAGGTATTGAAAAAGCAAAGACTTTAGCCGTATCCGGCCCACTTGAGGTTACACCAATAGGGCCTGTAGTTGCTGTAGGCGTTCCAAACCCTGCGGCTGGTCCTGTCGGTCCTGTTCCTCCATCACTTCCAGCCGGTCCTGTAGGGCCGCTTGGTCCTGTAGGGCCTGTCGGACCTGTCGGGCCTGTTGGTCCGGCTACTGTTGAATCAGCACCCGTAGGGCCTGTAGGCCCTGTTGGTCCGGTCGGCCCTGTTGGTCCAGCAGGTCCGGTAGGACCTGTAGGTCCGGTATCTCCTTGAGCCGCCAAAAGACTCCAATAAGAAGTGTTAGTAGGTAGTATAGAACCGGAAGAGGTATGTGCTTGAATACAAATATATGATGATTCTTCAACCGTATAATACACCGCATCATCCACTTGATACGAAGTCGAAGTAGCCCAATTTCCTTCCCACACTAAACCTTCCGGTCCTGTGCTTCCAGCCGGTCCTGTAGGTCCGGTAGGACCTGTTGCCCCCGTATCTCCTGTAGGCCCTTGAGGTCCTGTCGGTCCTGTAGGGCCGGGAGGCCCAGCAACCGTTGAATCTGCACCGGTTGGCCCTGTAGGTCCTGTCGGCCCTGTTGGGCCTGTCGGCCCTGTTGCACCAGCAGGTATGGTAAAAGCAAAAACTTTAGATGTATCCGGACCGCTTGCCGTTACCCCTATTGGGCCTGTGGATGCAGTAGGTGTTCCAAACCCTGCTGCTGCACCCGTAGGGCCTGTTGGACCATCCGGACCATCCGGCCCTGTAGGTCCTGTTGAGCCTGTTGAGCCCGTAGGACCTGTTGGACCGGTAGGACCGGTAGGACCGGTTGGCCCTGTATCTCCTTGTGGAATTGTAAAAGCGAATATTTTGGCGGTATCCGGACCGCTTGAAGTAATAGCAAGAGGACCGGAAGAAACGGTGGGTGTTCCAAAACCCGCCGCCGTTCCTGTTGAACCCGTTGGTCCTGTTGGTCCTGTCGGACCATCCGGACCGGTTGGGCCGGTCGGTCCTGTTGGTCCGGTTGAGCCTGTAGCACCTTGAGGTATGCTAAATGCGAATACCTTAGCAGTATCCGGACCACTTGCGGTAACTCCCACCGGACCTGTAGTTGCCGTAGGTGTTCCGAAACCAGCCGCCGTTCCTTGAGGACCTGTAGCGCCTGTAGGACCTGTAGGGCCTGTATCTCCTGTAGCACCTTGAGGAATAGAAAAAGCAAATACCTTTGCCGTATCCGGCCCGCTCGATGTAACACCAATCGGTCCGGTTGAAGCAGTAGGCGTTCCAAATCCGGCGGCTGTTCCTTGTGGTCCGGTCGGCCCTGTTGAACCCGTAGGCCCTGTAGGTCCTGTAGGTCCAGCCGGTCCTGTAGGTCCTGTAGGTCCTGTAGCACCAATATTTCCACTTGGAGTATATTCTGCTACTATGGCCGCATCATTGGAAGGGATAGAACCGGAAAGCGGGGTTACATCTATTTTGAAGTATCCTGTTGCTTCTGTTACTCCTGTTACTGTAAAAATTATTGGTGCGTCAGTATCCGAATCTGCTGAATCAAAAACAAGTGTTCCTTTGTCTGTTGAGGTTGAATCATCCCATGTTCTATACCATGCTTGTTGGTCTATTTCTCCTCTTGATTCATCATCAATATAGATTTTAGTTATTGAGGAAAAAGTGGAATTATTAAATCTAACTTTAGCATCAGTTGGGTCAGCATCAGTAGTTGTAGTGCTAAACACATATTCCGGACCGATTCTGTAACCCCTTGCGCCTGTAGGCCCTGTGCTTCCGGGTGGTCCTGTAGCCCCTGTGCTTCCTGTAGGTCCGGTCGGCCCTGTAGGTCCGGTTGGTCCTGTAGGTCCGGTTGGCCCAGCATCTCCCTCATCTCCTTGCGGTCCGGTAGGACCGGTAGGACCTGTAGCCCCTGTTGGACCGGTAGGACCTGTAGCCCCTGTTGGTCCTGTCGGACCGGCTGGGCCGGTTGGTCCTGTCGGACCTGTTGCGTTTCTCGACAGAACAGAAATCCAAGAATCAGCAGATATACTTTTGATAATACCGTGTTCATTTTGAACAATTGTAGTTTCACCACTTACTGTTACTCCACTTCCAGCGGCAATAGTAATATCTCCAGCACCCTTATTGTATATTTTAATTTCTGTATATCCCGTAGGCCAATCAACTGATGATTCGGGGGGAACAGTAATAGTGCAACCGCTTGCATTATTTACAACTAATGTTTTTCCTTCGTCTTCTCTAACGAGAGTATGTGTTGTTCCGGTAATATCTTTTGGAGGTCTCACATCTATTGCGTGTCCTCCAAGATTTGTTCCATCACCAACGAAAACCATACCACTTGAAGTGTCTCGGAAAAGTTGCGCCCCATCCGGAGTTACACCGATTCTATTTGTTTCGGTGTCCGTGAATAGGTTTCGGCTATCACTTATCGGCATACAACATCACCACATCACTACTCTTATTAAACCGTTAGGCTACCAAAAACAACCTTTGAATATACAGTTGAGGAGGAAGTTAATGGTCCAATATCAATCACCGATGAAGAACCAGCACTTGTTGTATCCCAATAAAGACCTGTTCCATCGGATTTTAACACTTGACCGGCTGAACCAACACTTGTTAATCCTGTTCCTCCTTGATTTACACCTAACAAATACTCTTCATCTTTTGGTAAATAAATACCCTCCGAAGTTTCAACAAACCCCCACGAACCCTTTATTGTCGGTTTAGAAGAACATCTTATTATTCCACCAGCCGTAGCAAGTAATACGACACCTTGATTTATTGTTAGGGAGTCAAGAGTCATGTTTGCGCCCGATGGTATTTTGAACATTGAACCTGCGCCCGATTCATTATCGAGTATTAAGTTTCTCATTCTAAATGTGGTTATTGTGGAATTGAAAAAGGGTAATTCTGTTGCAACACTTGTGCTTCCCTGTAAAGTCCATTTTGATTCACCACAATGAAATGTAGCAGTATTGATAGTTAGTGTGCTTGTTTTCAAATAAAAGTGCTTATCTTTATCATTAACGCTGGTAGCATCTATTGCAACTTTTTCAAAACTTGCACCACTATTTGCAACTAATGAATACAAATCCACTTTACCGTTTGTAATACTTGAATTAGGAGTTACATATTGAGTTGAAAACTTACCACTAACTAAAGTTACCTTTGGGTAAAGACCATCACTTAATTTTATGGCTGTTGATTGAGTATTAGTTATTTCAAAAGTTATGTTTTGTCTTTGGCTTGATGTATAAGAAAAGGCATCACCAAACTCAACAAATGTTGATTCGCTACTAAGGTTGCTTCCATTACTAAATGAAAGTGTTTTTGCAGAACCCGCCGATAATGTTCCGCTTTTGAAACTTGCAAACTCTAAACTTACATTTGCTTGTATTTCGATTGTTGCGGTATATGTTGTATCAATGTTAATAGATTTACAAGAAGTTAAATTAAACTCGCAAAGGGTATTGGATTTACTTCCCTTTAAAAACAAATCTCCACTTGTTAAGTCGCTTGAAGATGGAGTGCCGCTACTCCCGTCAAACCCCTCCCAATTATTAACATCGGAAGCAGTATTATTTCCTGTTGCGTTAATCCAAACCCAATTACCCATTAGGACACCTCAAGCCTTGAACCCGTCTGCGTGGAATTAAAGGCTGAACCACCAGCCTCCGTTATCATAGACAATAGGTTGTCGGCTTGTTTCTGCATAGTCTCTAATTGACTTCTAAATCTAATATCCTGTTGCCTAAACTCATTCTCCGGCACATACATTGGGGCTGTATCAACGAGAACTCGCAGACAGTCGCAACATACTAATGCCTTAATAGCAGATTCTTTGAGTGTGTCTGTAACCGCATTATCACCTACATTGTAGGAGTCATTTCTTGCAACTTTATTTACTTCTGCGGTTCTTATGGTGATATATTCTGAGATAGTAGCATCGTTAAGTCCTCTCGGTCTATTCAACAGGTCTCGGATTTGAGCAGTTGTAACGGCCATTTAATCATCTCATTCTTCTTCATCGAAGGCTATATCAAATATAGCGACCCCTTCCGGTGGAATAGGGTATCTTCCCATTGAAAAGAACTCTCCCGATTTAACAACCTGTCGGGCAAGGCGACCATTAGGCAACCAATATAGGGTTTTATGCTCTAATTCGGGGAATGGAGAATTGCGAGCGGGTCTAACTCTTCTAATAAGCCAACCGCTTCCACTTTCCCAATAATCAAGCCGATGTTGAAGATTCTTTATCGTTGGATTTTCGGGTATTGGTATATTTCTTTTTCTTAATTCCCTTGTTAGGCTTGCTTTGCTTTTCTTGCTCATCTAATTCACTTTCCTTTTCTATCTTTACTTCTTTCTTAGGCATAGCCTCTTTAACAACTAATGTGGAATCACGAAGATGATAAGCCCATTCTCTAATCGCTCTCCTATCGGGAAGCGAGAGAACAAGGCTTACTTCTTCGTCAGAAAGACTCCTTCCGAGTTTTCTTGCCGCATACGAAAGCGCAAAGTCTTCGTTAAGCATCTAACATCACCACACTTAAGCGGCTATGTTAGTGATTTTACAAATCCTGTTGTTCTTACCGCTTGCTGCTCCATCTTGGTGTTCGTGAATTACACAACCCATGTAGCCGCTTAGAATCCAATCATAGCCAACGCCCGGAATACGAGTCAATTCTGTCTCCATGAAGCCCGGTCCGTTGTATTGGAAGAACTCAGCAGTCTCAGCGCCCGGCACTAATAGAAGTGCGGTGTCTGCAAGACGGGAGTTGCGACTGTATAGAACAGTTAGGTTTGCAACTCGGCGTAGGTGGTCTGCAAGAGACTCAACTACATTTCCATATAGAGTTGTGTTTAGTAGGACACTTCGTAGTTTCGCTGGAACGATAAGGACAACTGCCTCATCACCGCTAACTCGACCGTTCTCAAAAATCTTATCCATAGCGGAAAGAACATTGGATTCTGCGTCTTCTGCCGCAGTATCCCATTCCTTACCGGATGCAACAGCAACAGACTGCCCTGCGCCGTCAATCAAAGTCTCAAGGATTAGGTCATCAATGATGTCTGCCCTGTTTCGCACGATAGCCAACTGTTGTCGGTCAAGAGTTTCAAAGGACTCTCCACGAAGTAGGGTTGAATCAAGGAAGATTGTTCGGCCTTGACCCTTCTTTAGAGATACTTCGTAGTTAGCAGTTCCAATGTGTGTTGGCTCAACTACTGCGTTATCATCCACAGGGTAAGTAAATGTTCCATCAACACCGGAATACCACTTAAAAGTTAGCCAATCAACTGTTCTAACACCCACAACCTGTGTTCCAACCGCAATCAAAGTTGATTGTAGTTGGATGAAGTCTCTTAGGGTTTGTTCCATTACTGCGTTTCCCGGTCCAAAAGGTCCGTCAGCCGCTTGCACATTCAAAATCTCATCTAATGTTTTACTCATTTAATCACCTCAAGCAATTGCCGCTCCGTGTGTATCAACAGGTATCAAAGCACCTTCTGTGGAAGATGATGTATCACCCGAAAGTGGGGCGGAAAGGGCAGTAGCGGCGTGTGCGGAATCGCCAACATATAGTCCGAGTTTCTTATTAGAACCTGCGGTTGATGTTGCAAGACCGTCTCCACCGACATATACGGTGTCGCCAAAGTCAAAGGTTGAAGCAGCATCGGTTTGAACCATTAAAACTCCACCGAGAGGATAGTAAGAAACTGTTGCCCCTGCGGTTGTAAGTGTGTGGTCTGCACCGGACCTGCTGGATGAAGCAGTTGTGATACCAATAGCAACTGATGTTGTGGTTGAAAGGTCAGCGTGGTTAGCAGTTGAACCAACCTTCAAAATCTTTCCTGTTCCATAAACAACTGTGCTGTCTTCTAATTCAATATTTCGTGGTAGTGGATAAGTCATCAATAATCACCTCTAACTTCTTCAAATGACTTCGCTCGGAAGTCGCTCTCGGAGCGTGATAGAGTTCTGTTCCATGCGGATACCCACATATTGTAAGCCCTCTCATAATCTGCTTCGGGAGTTTCAATTCTTTCTTTGTTCAAGAAATTAGCAACTACTGCGCCATTGTTTGCAGTAGGAACGGATGGAGACTCTTCTTCATCCGGTGTTGATGCCTTTACAGGCTTCATATCAACAATTGGGGTTTCCTCAACATGGGATTCCTCCCATGAAGCAATCAAACCGTTTAGGGTATCTGTTGAAAGGTCCTCATGGCCCTTCATTCCCAATTCCGATGCTTTCTCAACAAGAGATGTGCGCTCGCTTTCGGCCTTCTCTTGCTCAATTCTTTCAAACTCAGCAACACGAGCCTCAAGGAGAACCTTCTCAGCAATAAGAGCCTCGACATCGTGAGTGTCTTCTTCGTTTGCAATAACTGTATTTTCTTCGCTCATAGGTAATTCACCTGTTTTCGACACCATTGGATTATTTCTCCCATATATAACCGTAGCGGAAATCTCCTTCTCTTTCTTTTCAACAGAAGTTATTTTCGCTCTATCATAGGCTGGTTTATGCACAATAGCCAAATGGTCGAAATTAAAGTTAGTATTGAAAGCATACATTGGTCTTCCATCTTCTGCTTCCAATGTTTCATCCGGAATACCTGTTCCACCGATGCTTACTCCGTATCCTTCTCTTAACCAAAGTCCGGACTCTAAAGAAGCGAACAACTCTTCTCTTAGAACATCACCTGCGAAATGGACTTCAAATGTGTCCTCTCCGGTGTAATTAACATAAGCATCAGTAACCACACCAACAACGGCCTCATCAACGCCGCCATCCATATTTCGTGTAAATCTGCCGTTTTTTACAGCAGGGTGGTTTAGTGTAATATCTGAATTAATCATAGCACTTGCTACTGATTCAGCAAGGTCTGCACTAATAGACCATCTGTTTTTGTTGTATCCTTCGTGGAATGCAATACCCTTTATTGTTACAACGGACTTTCCATCTTCCGCAACAACGCTGGTTTCAATAGAAGTAATATCAATTTCAAGAGTTACTGCTATTGGTTTGCAAGAGCCGCCTCGCATTTCTTGACCCGGAGGGCAAGAATCTCCATGTTTATAACCTTCGACTGTGTTATCATTATCCTTTTTAGAATCGTATTCCTCGTGTGTGCGACAGGGCATATAGATTCTTTTTCCATCCTGTTCCATACTGTGAATAGAGTTGCAACCCAATTCTTCGGCTCGTTTTCTTGCCTCTTCGGGTGTGCTAAACATATCTTTAGTCATTTCTTCTGCGATAGCCTTATCATCACAACCACCGCAACCACAACCACAGTCCATACTTTCAAAGTTTTCCTCCGTTTCATAAATATGTTGCTCGGAGGAAGTATAATCTGTTACTGATTTTCCCCTTTCCCACATTTTACAAGACCAATACCGAGCCTTCCATTTTGGGCCGGGAGATTTGCAATTATGGCGTGAGCGGAAAGATTTTCTCCTTTCGGGGTCATCTCTTTTAATTTCCATGTTAGGGTCGCCAAATCTTACAATGACTACATTACCGCTTGCATTTTTAGTATAGACTGCAAACTTTTTTGATTCTTTAGGTGTCCTAAATGGTTTATTCAATGTTACTTTTCTTCCTTGATATTCAGCGGCGGATGCGTTTAATTCGTCTCCTTCATCGTTTTCACGATACCACTTTTGAAACTCCTCTTCGTTTGGGCCGGGAAAATAAAGTGTTTGTCCGTCAGCCGTTTTTGTTGTATGAACCACACCATCAAAACCCATCTCTCTTGATTTCTTTTCTGCTTGTTCTTTTTCCATAAATATATAATCTTCCATTTTAGCAGTTACGCCCCAATCTTCATATTCTTCCATTTCTTCACCGGCCTTACTGTTTGATTTTCTTTTATGCGATTTAGGCAAAAGGTCGTTATCCTGTTTATAATTAGGATTACTTGGTCTTCCATTACGCATGAGATATAAAAACGCTTTTACTCTTGCAATCCCCCAACCTGTGCGAGACATATTAGGAGCATGGGTATTACTGAAAGCACCAGCACCCCTGCGGAAAACAGACTTTAGCATACCCATGCTTGCTTTTGGTCCTTTGTTTTTTTTATTACTTTCAGTCATTAACTTTCGGATTCGGGCTTCTGTTTCTTTACTTATTTTTATAGATTTATTGGGCTTACTTGCAGAATCCTTTTTGTTTTTCTTTGAGCCCTTTCTTCTTTCGCTGGGTTTTGCTGGAGTCTTACGAGGGTCATTTTTTTTAGGTTTTCCGTATTGCAAAGCCTCAACCGCTTTATCATCAGCATAAGAGTTGCAAATTGCAAATCTTTGGTCTCTTTCCGGATATTCACTATTCATCTTATCGTCAGACATACAACGGGAAATGAAGTCTTCTCTTTCCTCACCTTCTCTTCGTGTAGGCATTATCTTTTACCCCCAAAATACTCAACCGCATGGCCTTCTTCAATAAGTGTAGCATTAACATTTGTTGAACCAACCTTTAATTCACCCAAACATCTTCCAAACTTACCTACGCCGTGTGATTTCAAAATAACGGTTTTACCACCGACTAATTGTTCAAGTCGTTCTTTAGCGGCAAGACCCCTTATTTTCTCCTCTTTATCTCGTGTGCGAGATTCCGGCGCATTCAAGCCATGCAACCTCACACGAACATTGTAATGAACCTTAAATCCTAAATCAACGCGGGCATCCACCGTGTCGCCATCAACGACTCGTAAAACTTCTGCTTGATATTCCCACATTACATAATCACCCCAAAAAAGCGGAGAACGGACACCCATATAGGGTGGCCGTCATATTGCACTCACTCACCATCCGTTATGATTTTACAATCTATACAATTCCCAAGTGTGCAAAAGGAACAAAATATACTATCCATCAAGCATCAACTCCTTCTGTGAATCCATCTTGAGTTTTAAGGTTGGTATAACATTGTTTTAGCAAGTTGTGTTGGTCTGCTTCATCTGTTACATCAAGGTTAAATTGAAAATTAAAACCACTTACAGGTGCTTTGTTTGCAGTATATTTTGCGGCATCAACATAAATTAGGCCGGAATAGGTAATAACAAAGGATTTATTTCCCCCTTCGTCATATATTTTGTTCATTACAAACTCTTTTATTACTGCGTGTGCTGTATTAAACGATACACCAATTCCGGTATCAAGACTAATTGTGAGAGCCATAACTACTCACCTTTCTTTGCGCCTTTCTTACCGTTAGTAATTTGGAATGCCTCCATGTCGAGACTGTGTTGTTTCTGCATCTTTTCCATATCAAGGTCATGCTTTAACTTCATTTCCTCAAGCATTCGGCTGTGGCCTTCGACTGCTTCTGCGGAAGCAACATCACTTGATAATTGGTCGGGCAAAATGTTAATTTTAGCACCTTCTTTGCTCTTGAACAAATCAAGGACTGATGTAATGATTAGTAGTGCCGGACCACCGAGTAATCCGATAACTGTTAATTGACTATCGCTAATATCTCTTTCTTCAACGATTGAGTAATATGATGCAGTAGCAGCAATCATAACCCACATAATTACGACCATAAATCCGAAGGCGAGCATTAGATACTCATTCGGGTTGCTCATTTTTAGCCTACGCCTCATGGGTCTAAAATTAGATAGGCGACTTATCAATGCTACTATCAAAATTACACTTTCAAGAATCATCTTCAACACCGGGCTGGGAATCTCGGCGTTCTAACCTTCCTGTGGTGTTTGATGTTTGACTTTTGCGCTCGTTTCCTTTTCTTCCAATAGTAGGTTCGTTTATAATCTCTAATGATTGGTTTAAGTCAAGGATACCAGCATTATAACCGAGTGCGGCTCTTTGCATCTTAACTGTTGGGGATTCGTCTTCCACAGGCTCAAACTCTAATCGAGGAAGGTCTTTTCTTTGGTGTTCAATACCTAATAACTCAAGATGCTTTGAGAATAAGTCTGTTGCCGCTTGAACCAAAACCTGTTGCAGTCTGCGTATAGCAGTTAAGGCCCAAACATTAGCATTGTAGGTTGCCGCAAATGTTGAGCCTCGCTCTTGACCTGCCGCAACTCTCGGCACTTGCAATACTGCGGCAATATCTGCATTTACTGTATCCAAAAACGAAGTATTGTCGGGTATTGTGTTTCTTGTGTCGGTGTGGTGAATCTTGATGTAATCGGGGAAAACGGGTATTTGGTCTCCTCGTAGTGATTCAAGGGTCTTTACTACTTCATCCATAATATATGTGAGTCTCGCCTTTTGTTCTTCGGGGTCTGATATATGTTCTATGGCCGACCTATCAATCGTGATGAATTGTTTAGTCATAGACTCCTCTAATGCTAATCTGTGGTTCATTGTGTTGTATTTTACACGGATAGCCTGTTCAAGTGAGGAAAAACGAGAAGCACCCCAAACGCCGTATGTTTGGCGGTTTTCGTTATCCAAAAACCAATAACTCCGATAATCTATTTTAATATGTAGTATTTCGTCTGCGCTGAATGTTTCTTCTGTGGAGTCTCCTTCACGAAGAATATAATCGGTTGCTTCGATGATTGGGTTTAGTCTGTCGGTTGTTTGTGTGCTTGGCCTTCCATCGGTAATTGTGATTTGAGCCACAGGTAATGATTGCACATCTTCTATACCTACTCCTGTTCTTCCGACCAATTTGTTTATGTCGTTCCCATAAACCATTAGTGAGCGCATACCGTTAATTAACAAATCATCAAAGTCAAGAGTTTCTTCAACTAAAAGTCTGATTGCTTCTCGGATAGTTGCGTTCTTTGCGTTTCGATAGTTAATAGTGTAATTGTTTGCAGTTAGCGATACTGCACGAACCGCACCGTTTAGTTCGGGGTCGTAATTAACCATATCGTCATATCGGTCAAACTTAGTCTCGTAATTTGAGTTAGCCCGTAGTTTGTCCGTGTTTTCCATTATGTCTGTTAGACCGGCAGCGGCTTTCACCAGCAAAGGGTTTTCGCTGGGGTCTGCCCGTCTCGCACCCGCCCACGCACGAGTGAAGTCATTTTCCGGCTTTTTAGGTTGTGGCCGGAATCTATCGAATATACCCATATTTTCGACAGATATTTGCTATTTAATTAACTTTAGCCCAAAATCAGACGATATAACAGATATAGTAGGATTCCCGACCCACCTGTTACTTGCGCTACTCGCTTTGTTATGAACCTATCGAGACTGTATATTGGTCCATTCATTATCATATCTTGGCTTTCTTCTATATTTTTCACGCTATTTTCAACGGAAAGCAATCTTTGTGAATGCGAATGATGAGCCTTCGTGTGTTCTCTCATTTCTGCTTTCATATCGCTAACATCATCTCTCACAAGGTCCAATCTCGCCATCACCGCTAATGTTGATTCATCCATGTTCCGCAAAATATATTAGATGATTTATCAAGACTCGTATTTAATTCTGTTTCTGTCTATTTCTTTCCGGAAATATTACAGGCTCGCAGTATAACGGTTTTTGAATTAGTTTTATTTCCTATAAGGTATTTAAGATTAGAACCTAAAAAAAACTCTTATAGTGATTAGAATTATTAGAAAAAACGATAGACTGCAAGCCTGTATTTTTTCCGGACATAATTGAATCCATTTTGAAAGAATGATTATAACACAGTAATGGTTAGGGTATTTTATGAGCCGAGTATATGACCTCATCAATGAACATCTGAAAGTTGCAAATACCTTTCCAAACTCCGCACAGTTTGCTAAGTATCTGCATGGTATTGACCCTTCGGTTAAATACCCAACATGGAAGAAGCGTGTTGAAAGGTATCAACATGAGTTTGGTGAAATTGACTTTTTGATAGAAGACCCATACGAAGAATTGCCCGATGAATGGGAAGGCACATGGCGTTCTCTTGCTATTGAGTTACACGCACGAAGGCCCGAAATAACAATGAAAGCATGGGAGATGAGAATACATGATGCTAAGGTTAAGGGCTTAATCAAAAAGAAGCAACGACCTAACTTTATCACTACTACTTTTGGTGGTGAGCCGACTCAAATAGCCGATGTATGGGATGCTATCGAAACCGCAACAGGCGAAAACATACGAAAGGCAGAAAATGCAAGATGGGCTGAAATATCATTTGAGGGTGGTAAGTATCTCGGTATCGCTCTTGCGAGCGACCAACATATCGGAAACAAATATACCGACCACGAGCGAATGCGTGAGGATGCTGAATTAGTTGCAAATACTCCTAACTGTTACGCTATACACGCTGGCGACTTCATAGACAACTTTGTAATAGACAAACCACGACCGAGTATGAAAGCAACAATTCCACCGAGCGTTCAATGGAAACTTTGCGACCACTACTTATCAATGTTTGAAGATAAGATTCTTGCAGTAGTTGCTGGTAATCACGACCTATGGACCAGCGGCATGACTGATTATGACCCACTAAGCCGTCAAGTGCTTGATAGAAACATTCTGTATCATCCCCATGAGTTAAACATTAGAATAATGAACGGTAAGATACCGTATAACTTTGCTATACGACATAAGCGCAGGGGTAATTCAAACATCAATCCTTCTCGTGTAGTTAAGAAAATGTGGGAGGATGGCGAGTCCGATTTTGATATAGGAGTAGTAGGTCATCACCATACACCCGTTATTGAAAACTTTACACGGCATGGTCTTGAGAGATGGGCGGTAAGGCCGGGAAGTTACAAAATCATAGATGGTTATTCCGAAATGATTGGTTTCCAAAAAGAGCGAGCAACTTGCCCCTTAGTCATATTATCCCCCGATGCAAGACACATTCAAGTCTTTTCTGATTTGAGAGATGGGTTAGAGACCCTTCGTGTATTAAATGGTGAGTAATATGGTTGATGACTTTTTAGTTTCTGAAACATGGACTTCCGATTGCGAAGAGTTTATAGTAGGCACTATGTTAGATAATACAGATAATTTAGTATTCTGTTTAGAGATAGACGATTATGAAATTGCAAGTATTATTCTCGATAGGTCAAATGTTGAATCTCTCGTTGATTTTCTCGCAGAATGGACCGGATTTCCTATGTTTGTAGGCGGCGACCCATTAGGTGTAACAGATGAAAGGAAATGACTTACTAACTAACTTTAATCTGCAAAGAAGCAGATACGACCATAAACACTTCTATGAATGGTTGGGTTACACATGGGGCAACCATATAGGAGAATGGTTTGACCTATTCAATGATAGACAGGGTAAAAGTGTGCATCGTGTTTTATTGATTGCACCACGAGACCATTCCAAATCCACCACACTAAGAGTCAAGGCTTTACACAGTCTGCTATTTGAACGATGGCGTAACAAACCTTTTACTACATGGTTATTTTCCGCCAGCAAAGACTTAGCCGCTAATCGTCTTGAAGAAATCAAAGATGACCTAAAAAGGCATCCGGAGTTATCCCGAATGATTGATGAATCTAAAAGTAACAAATGGAAGTTGCAACTAACCAATGGTTCATGGATTAAGGCATCGTCTGTTGGTTCTGCTATTCGTGGAGAACACCCCGCAAGAATCATTCTTGACGATGTGTTAGATGATGGCGGCGATAAAACCGATGATGATATTAGACAATGGTTTAGAAAAAAACTAACACCTATGCTTTCCCCCGAAACATCTATTTTTGTTGTTGGAACGCCACTTTCTCTTACAGACTTATACCACACAGAAATGCTTGAAAATGAAGCGTGGGCTTCATGGAAGAAAGGAAGCGTGTTAAATTATGATGAATGGGCTAAGAACCCCGAAGAAATAGAGGCCATAGCGTTATGGCCGGAGTTTAGACCTATTAACTTCTTGCTTGAGCAAAGACAGGCTATGGGTGAATTAGCATTCTCTCAAGAGTATTTGTGTCGTGTAGTTGATGATGCCTCCGCCGTATTCCCCCAACACCTTACAAGAAAACACTTAGGGATGGAATCTGTATTAGAGAAAGAAAAATTACATGAAGGCAGATATGTTATTGGGTTTGACCCCTCGCATGGTATAGGTAAGGACTATTCTGTTATGGTTGTAATGAGACAAGATAAAGAAGGGTTCTTGCATCTTGTTGATATATGGCGCAGAAATGATTTTGAGCCGAGCAAACAAGCACATGAAATAATTAGACTTTGCACTACTTACAAAAACCCTATCTTTGCGGCGGAGTCTGCTGGATTCCAAAGACTCTATCAGTCTTTGTTGCAAAACATGGGTGCGAATATTGACTATAGACCCAGCCCTGTATCAAACAGGGTTCTAAAGCAAGGTCTTCTTATGAGAATGCGAGCATGGTTTGAACAGGGTAAAATCGTATTCCCCTACGGAGACCATGAAACGAGAACAATAGTAAATGAATTGTTGCAAGAATTAGAAACTCACGCTTGGGATAGCGGAGTAATTGTTGATAAAGGCAGACATAACGATATAGTTATGGCTCTCGCACACGCAATAGACCAATTCCAAAACATTACTTCTTCCTCTAACACCCCTATGGTATCAGCGGGAGTATCACTTAATAGTTGGAAAGGAAAGGCTACGCCTCGTAATCCAACCACTAATGGTAAGTTTGTATCCTTTAGACTTTAGAATGCAAGGATAGCAACGATTGCATCACTACTTGGGTCTCCGGAAAACACTACTGTTACGGTGTTTGCTCCGGTAGCCTTTGCTGTTTTGATGGTTACATTGTTTGTTCCGTCATCCTTTAGGGTCGCAATAATCTTAGATGATGTGGTTACACCAGCAACGGTTAGTGCTTCGGTTGCACTTCCGCCAGCAGTAGTAACTTCAACTACTTTATCGGCAAGTAGGTCTGTTACCCCGCTTGCAAGGTCTGCAACATCAACACCGCCAGCGGCAATATCTGCTGATGCTATTTCCCCGTCTCTAATGTGGTGGCCCATTATTACATCTTGTAAATGTCGGTTCTTCGGCATAATTAAGACTAAATCCTTCTGTTTTATTAAGATTATCTAAGATTTATAAAATATATGGGTTTTTCTATAAAAAAAATAAAAAATTACGAGAGGGGGTTGGCGTGTAGCATGAGCCGCCAGCCCCTCGATTTTTGGCCTCAAAAAGTTGCAAATCTCAAAGCCCTAAAAGTTGCAAAACCGATGGACTGCGAGGCTATTTGCAACTACGAAACCTTTACTTTTCAGACCTCAAGTCCGAGTCATGGTGAATTACCATAGAAACGAGCGTGATGACCGAACCGAGAAAGCGGAGAATGGAGACCCCTACGGGGTCTCCCCGTTGGATAAGGAGGTGTGGATTGAGAGCAATTTTTCTTCCCAACTACACCTTTACTATCCCAAAGCGTCAATTTTGGCGAATCCAATCCCTTCAATCTGTGCTTTACACCCCGAAGGGGTGTATAACTCCCAAATCTTGTGGATGGGTTCTATCATCCCAGCCGACTATCAAGATGAACCATTGAAACACATAGCCGCCACTTTTGACGGTCAAGAATACCAATTTTGGACTACTAAAGTTGAGGCTCAAGAGGCTCTTAGTGATGTGGTTTTGGATGCTGAAATGAGTTGGATGGAATGGGAAGATTTAGACGATTGGGAGTTAATCGAAATCAGCGATTTAGCGTCAATTTCTGAGGTTGAGTTTGATGCTGAGATAGGACTCAAAATGCTGGAGATTATGGAGTGAAACAAAGCCGCAGTCAAGCGATTTTGATTTTTTAGGAGGAAGAAAAATGGATG
>TARA_A100001201_G_scaffold105256_1_pt1 | contig 15780 bp, 9 predicted proteins | sample TARA_A100001201 | Tara Oceans TARA_A100001201 (sample SAMEA2619872) | marine metagenome | biome: marine biome (ENVO:00000447); feature: surface water layer (ENVO:00002042); material: "saline water (ENVO:00002010), including plankton (ENVO:xxxxxxxx)" | depth 5 m | reverse complement strand
TTTCCAGCAGTTTCTGCATTACCTGATGTATTTTGATTTCCTTCACTATTTACACCTGGTAAGTTTATATCAGTTCTTCCAGTAAAGGTGACTCCACCAATTCTTACTGCAGTTGCTAGTGCAGTAGCAGTTGCAGCATTACCAGTTGTCATACTACTTGTAGTTGCATAAGATGCAGATGTAGCAGTTGCAGCGTTACCTGTAGTATCTTGACTACCTCGCGCGTTTACACCTGGTAGAGTAATATCAGCAGAACCATCAAAAGAAACACCACCAATATTTCTAGCTGTACGAAGTTTTTCAGCTTTAATGTCTTTTTCTTCGGCAGTTCTTGATAGTTTTAATAATGCTTCTTTTTGTGCTCTCGCTCTTTTAGGATCTACATCTTCTTTCATATCTCTAATATCAAAAGAGGTTGCAGGATCTTTAGTACCAATACCTAGCTCACCACTACCTGATATATAGAACGCGATTCTATCGTGAGCAGTTCCTGCAGATTTAGAAGGTATCCTAAATTGTACACTTGATAGATCGTCAGGATCAGCTTCGATTGCAAACGAAGATGATGCAGCTATTGCTAATGACATTGAATCAGCACTTCCAAAATGTGAATAAGGTATGCCAGGCTTAAGCATATGAAATGAGCCACTAGGGTCCATGCACGATATTGGTATTTTACTTACAGAATTTGATCCTGAACCATTTGTAAATGAACTTAATGCTTGTTCTACTTGAAATGCTGACATTATCTATTCTCCAATTCTTTTATTCTTTCTTCTAATTGTTGTATTTTAGCAACTGCTAAAGCTAAAATTGCTCTATCCTCAAGATCTGACGGTACTATTTTATCACTATCTAATTTATTTACAACTTTTTTATCAATACGCTCTCCTGTATCAATTAATTGACCTTTGTCATCTCGAGCATAATCTTTATCCCAAACTGCAAGTTTAGGATCAACTTCTGCTACTTCTTCAGCAATAAAACCATAAGTTATTGCATCATCTAATTTTTGTTTATATTCTACCGGTCTTAATTTGTTAAAGTTAACTACAGCTGAATTTGAATCTTTTATTGATTTTATTTCTTTTTTTACTTTACGGGTTGATGATGAATACTTAAATTCACCACTAAACCACTTTACAGTTGAACCTCCTGAAGAGTAGCTATTTAAGTTATAGGCTTTTAAACTTCCATCATCACCAAATCTAATATTATGCGTTCCACTATCTTCATCTCCTCCATTGTGGAAATCGAAATGTCCTGTTCTAGCACCGAGCCTTGCATCTGTACCGTTGTGTTGTACCCAAAAGTAGTCATCAGAATAAGAATTATCATCTGTATCATCCCAGTCTTGTATACGTACCGAACCATGTCCATCATTATCACCTTGATTAGGTGAACAAACAGTAAGTATTGATTTTCTTTGATAACTATGTTCAGCAGTAGCATCATCGAACCCTATACTAAAAAAATCTTGATAACCTTGATATACTGTACCACACCACCATGTCTCATCAGCATAATCACTATCAGTGATTCTTATTCCTTGTGCTCTACCTTCGTGACCATACATTCGAATTTCATTGACAGCAGCAGAATCTCGAGCATCATTTTCAGCGTACATATGAATTATATTTGCTCCTGTACCTGAACCACCAGATTGTCCTATAATAAGATTGTGTGTGTTATCCCCTGTTGAGTCATTACCTATTCGTAACCCACTATTTAATTCAGCAATTGATACTGAGTTATCATCTTTAGCTGTTATTATAGCTGTGTCAGATAATTTAACACCATTAGTTAATTTAAAATTACCATCAGTTGCATCAATACCTAATGAAAAATTAGCATTAGTACCACCTTGATTTTCATTTTGAATTACCATATATGTGTCTGCATTAGCACCTGTATTATGATTATCTAATCTTAAGTTTTCTATATTTTGATTATCTACGTCTGTATTAAGTATCAAAGGAGTATTAGTAGAATATATATTATGTTGAACACTAGTATATGAAGATGGATTACCATGTTCTACATCTGATTTTATTTTTAAATCTGCATGAGAATAATCAGAACCATAAGTACAAACAGGATTACCATTCAATTTTCCAAATTTATAAACTTCACCATTATTTAATGTTAAATTAGCCATATTCTTCTCCTATTTACTCATTTCCGCATACGTAGGTGCAATTTGTCCGTCATTAAAAGTAACACCAGCTACGTTAATAGTTACAGTACATTCTTGTTTGAAGCCAGTACCTTGATCGGTAAATTTAAAGTCACCGATAGGGTGATCAGTATCAACATCAAGCTGTATATTCATTGTTTGTTCACCTCCTAATGAACCATCTAAAATAATTCTTGTAAAACTATCACCTCCAGACGAATAGTTTTGAAAATATAATGATTTGTTACCAGATCCGATAGTAACTAACTTTTCAGAAAATGAAACTGCTCTAGCAGAACCGCTTAAAAAAAGATTACTAGCAGTTACATTACCAGTAGGGGTAACTTTAAAGTTAGAAGATGATATCGAGTAATCAGTAGTACCTCCTTGTAATCTTAACCCGTTCAGTTGAGCTGTAGTTTCTAATCCAGTTGCATCAATTGTCCATGCACCAACTTTACCGCCAGTAAATTTTACTTGAGAGCCTGTTATTTCACCAGTATTTCTTAAAATTAGATTATCATTTGAAGATGATATTGTAGTAGCATTTATTCCAAAGCCACCAATTGTACCAAACGTAGCAGCTATACCACCTTTTAAAAATGCATTATCAGTATATAACCCAAAGCCTGAAACTGCAACACCATTTATTGTATCAGATATTCCTGATAAATCTCCTAGTCTTGATTTTACATTTAAATCACCAATACCTGTTCCGTCTCTTTCTACAATATCAATATAAGGAGTTTCTGAACCAGACGTAGCATTCAATAAAATAAATCCTGTACCATTTGAGCCTTGAGATACTACAACCTGTCCGGCCGACATACTTTGAATTAAGTTACCGTTCATACTTCGTGAAACGATTAATTGATCGATACTTGCAGATTCTAACGAAGCTACTCTCATCACTTCCTCAGTAAATCCAGTTGATGAAGTTGCTTTAGCTAAAATATATTCACCTACAACAAACCCAGACGTATTATCAACAGGTATCGACATTTCTTCAATAGTAACATTAGATACAACACCGGAATTACCTGTATTTGAAAAAACATGAACTTGACCAGAAGTATAGGTAAATATTGTATCGATTTCTCCGTTACTTGATCTTCTACCTTCTGAAACGTCTATTCCACCATCAGTAGAAAAACCTATAGTACCTGAACCTGCATAACTTGAAATAGTAGCTTTAGCTCTATATACTCTACCTGATACCATTTTATGTTGCCCGGATTGTGGAGTTATTGGTTTTATTCTATCTAAACCTGCTGTTGAATTAAAAGTAACTTGAGTATCACTATTTATTGTGCAATCATCCTCTTGTGTTGGGTGTACATTTAAATTTACCAAATTACTTAATATCATTGAACCAGATTTTACTGCTGTTGCATTTGCTACTATCAATGCACCACCTACTGCTGATACTGTTTCTTTTTCAAATACTGCAGTTGATAGTGTTCCTCTAATTCTTGCTTCTTCGAATTCAGCAATACCATCAGCACCTATTTTGTAGCCTGCGCCTGCTAATCCTCCAACCATTGATGAAATAAAGTTTGTTGTTCTTATTTCACCTGATGAACTTATTGTTATATTACCACCAGTTAATTTTTCACTATCAAATGTCCATCCCGCTATTTGATTTGTTGATCCTAATTCAAAAATATTCGAACCACCTGCTTTACCTAATATACCAAAATCGGTAGGTGAAGTATAAAACATTTTTATATAATCAGTTGATTGAGATTGAAATTTAATTATAGGATTATCAGTCCCTTGCATATACATTCCAGGTTTTTGTGCTAATACCATTTGTGTAGCACTAGTAGCATCTTCTCCAGCGTATAATATATCACCTTCAATATTAAAGCTAGCAATTTTACCAGCGCTAGCTGTTATTGCACCAGCTCCATCTACTTGAAACCCAGAAGCAGAAATATAATAAGGTCCATTAGAGTCTAATAGAACACTATTATTACTTGAAGAGAGAGCAGTAGTTCCAACTGACCATCCTCCAATAGTACCACCCGCTTCTGCAGTAATAACACCTTGCATAGTAACATCACCACCTTCGGTTAATTCAAAGTTACTAGATGATATTGCTATTGTACCATCACCTGAACCTGATATAAATGATGTGCCTGCTCCTTGACTACCTAAAATAAACTTTTTAGTTCTAATATCTAACGATGATGTTCCACTTCCATCTATATCAGTTTGAAATCTTAAATAGCTAGCACTATCAGCAATAGCCTCTATACCTACACCATAATACTCTGTTTTTTCATTAGCATATGCATCTGATTTAGATAGCGACATTGACCCAGACCAAATTAAAAAGCCTGAGCCAGTAGCTGCTGAACCTGTAGCGTGATTAAAACCACCATAATCTATCGTTCTAATATTAGCCATATTAACTTCCTCTAAATCCTTGCATTACTATACCACCTCCAATAGTTATAGAGCCAGGTAGTTGATTATTATCACCACTAATAAATGTATTACTACCTACAAAACTTAATGATTGTGTAGTAAGTGATATATTAGCTATATCACCGTTTGCATTATAAAATTCAAACTTAAAATCTAAAATATCATCTGCTTGCGCAGTTTGTATTGGTATTTCAAGAAAAGTATGATTGGGTGTAAAACCAAAATCACTTGCACCTTCTATCTCGATATCTGAAATATACCATTTACCACGTGTAACTGCAAATACTAGATGAGCAGTAGTATCTAAACTAGGAGTAAATGATAACTCAATAGCTCGTTCATCATGACTTGATAAATTATTATAAGAAACAAAGTTAGAGCTGTTTCCTTGAAATGTTGCTCCTACTGTAACATTCCCTGTAGTAGAGAAGGTTGGTGATTGTATATTAACAGGAGCATTAGAAGCAGCTAATGCTGCTATATTAACAAATTGAGCTACATTAGTTACAAGATTAGGTGCTGCATTATCAGTTTCTAATTTTACTAATCTTTCACCTAAATTTCTCGAACCATCAATGCAATCATCAAATCTACCTTCTCTCCCTCCTTTTCCTATATGACTTCCTGAAATATAGACATCCATTCTAGATGAAGAAATTTGAGAAGGTGTATCTGATTCACAAACTACTTTAAATTTTATTTGATACTCATTATCTTTATAAAGATCTATACCTGTTTTTGATACAAATTTTATATAAGGATCTGAAACTGTTAGATCAGGATAATTACTAGAGCCTGATAATGTAGTACTACCTGATATTAAAACTGATGATATCATCTGCGAATCATCATGCTTACTATAAGGTACATGTCCGGGCTGACCAACTGATTCTGAAGTCCAAAAATTATTTATTATTTCTTGACTTTTAAAATCACCCATTCTATCATAAGCTAAATCTGATGCTAGATTAACTAGTAAATCTCTTTCTTGTAGTATTGATTCGCCAACCGGTAAAAAATCTTGATAGCCATGACTTTTCATATAAGTTTTTATAGAATGTATATTACCAGCTATAGGATCAATATTTTTTAAAGTAATACTTGCAAATGATTGTGAGTTTTGTGAACCAGTAGCGTATGTAGCTTGTTGTTGATACTCTATAGTGTAATTAGATTCAGGTCCAAAATTTGTTACAGGAAATGCAGATTGAAAGGATGATACAACTATCGGACCTCTACCACCTACTTGAGAGGGAGATGCATATTGATCATTTTCTACATTTAAAATATAAGGTGCAACTTTAATAGTTGTACTATTTATAACTGAATCAATATAAGCTGAATAAACTGTATCAGAACCAGATACTATAGAAGTCCCGGTTGGTAGCGAAATACTTGGTGCTGGTACAGTAAGAATACCTCCTGCCATTGATTGTGAAAAAGTACCACCTGTAAGTGTAACTAATGCGTCACCAAATCCTTGATAATTGTAAGTAATAGAACCAACACTTGATGTAGCAATAGATTCACCTGTAAGATATGTTTGTGTTAAATATTCTCTTTCATATTCTTTAATTGTTACACCTGGGATTTGTTTAAATACTATCGGTGTTTTATTTATTCTTTCAGGCTCAATAAAAATATTTCTAGTCCACTTTACATTAAACTTGTTTCTCCAAGAATAAGGTACTAAACTACCGTTAGGTCTTTTAGTTGCTACACCAATAATTTGTACTACTCCTATACCAGGAGGTGTATCAGGGTATATATAAACACTTATTAGTAATCTACCAGTTGAATCAACATAATTGTTTACGTGATGGTAAATAGGATTACCGTTCACATCAGTTATTTGAATAAAAATTTCTGAATTAGGTTTTAGTAATGTATTATCACCATACATCTTAAAACTATTTTTTCCAGATGTAAGTTCTTCAGGAAATGCAGCTACTCTAAAATATTGAGAATTATTCTCATTATCATTTATAAGCATAGTTTGGTTGAACTCTGGTCTGAGTTTACCTACTCGTCGTTGTAGCATATTAATCTCCTATATCTACCTACTCTACGCAGGTATCATATATAAATATCAAATAATTAGTAAATAACATTACTTAAATCATTCTTTCTGCTTATTTCAACAGTACCATCAACCATATCTCTCATTATATCTATATGTGATATAATCATAATAAAATCAAATTGAAGTTTTAAATAATCGAATAACATAGCTATTGAATTAATATTATTAGTATCTAAATTACCAAATCCTTCATCTATAGCTAAAAACGTAGGTCTAGGAAGGCTTGAGATATTAATCAAAGCGACTCTTACAGCTAGAGAAGAAATAAATTTTTCCATACCAGACGTCATTTCGAGAGGCCATTTATTATCTTCACCATACTTTATATATGTAAGAATATTTTTACCATCTACATCAAACTCTAATTTAAAATCTACTATCTGTGATAAAATATTATTTATCTCTTCTTCGATATAAGGTAATGTATCGGAAATAATTTCATAAGGTATACCGTCACGTTGAATAGCATCTAAATAATACTCATAAGCTTTTAGTTTAGTTTCAAGATTATGAGCTTTTTTAATTTGAGCATTAATATTTTTTATTTGAGATTTTAATACTTTTATATCACTATAACATAATTGACATTTTGAAGAAATAGAATTTAGCTGTATTTGTAACTCATTTTCAGCATTATTTAATTCATTAATTTCTGAATTTATAGTTTTATTTTCTTCTATGGCTTTTATGTTAGTGTGATATTTTTTTATTTTTTTATTTATTTCGTTTACTTTATTTTGTAAACCATCTCGCTTTTCTTTTGCTTGATAATAAGCTATCCTACCTGTATTTCTTTCTCTTTCGATTTGTATCAATAACGAATTTAATTTTTCAATTTTATTATAATCATCTATTACAGTAGAATTATTTTCAATAAATAAATTATGAATAGCTAACTCTTCTAATAAATTTTTAGATTTTATTTTATCTTCTTGTAACTCTTTTTCTATCTTAAATGCGTTTTGAATAAAAGGAGTATTTTTACAAAAATCACAGTTAGGATCGAATTGGCCTATTGCTTTTAGTTTATCTAATTTATGAGTAACTTCTATTTTAAGACGTTCTCTAGATTGCTCTAGTTTAGATATTTTATTTTTAGTTTCATTATATTTAGCATAATCTAAATTTACTTTTTCTATATTATAGCTAGAAAGTACTTCGTTAGCTTTTTTTATTTTAAGCTTATTACCATCAGCTATTTTTTCATCAGATTCAAGTCTAGTATTTATAGTTTCAATTTGATTATTTAATCCTATAAGCTCTAACTCTAAATTATCTATATCATCTAGCGGTACCCGTTTATGTAAGTTTTTAGTTTTAGCTAACACTTGCTTTTGTATAGATTTTATTTCTTCTTCTAACGTAGTTTTATGACCTTCATATTCTTCATGTCGTTCTTGATCTTTTTCTAATTTTTCTTCAGCATCTACTAACTGTTGAGAATAATCAGTACTACCAAAATCTTTTAATAATGCTTGTACATCTCTTATTTCTTCATTAGCTAATCTATATAATGAATCGAATACAGTAATATCTAAAAACTGAGAAAGTAAGTCTTTTTTCTCATGTTGAGACATATCTATAAATCCAGTATTATTATTTTGAACTGATAGAGCAGTTAAAATAAAATCCTCATACTGACCTAAATATCCTTGAATATTTTTATCAGTTTCACGTCTTTGTTCTCCATTAAGAGATATATTATTGCCATCTTCATCAACATACCAAAAATCAACATCAACTCTAACCTTACCTTTCATCCAACCTTTTAGTATACGTTTTGCTTTACGTTCAATAAAATAATCGGTACCATCTATTTCAAAATTTAACTTACAATGAAAGTTATTCTTTTTATTATTCATAATATCTGTAGCTAGTTTCCCTCTACTACATCTATCAAATATACAAAAAGAAACTGAATCTAATATAGCTGATTTACCTGCGTGATTAGGTGCAAAAATACCTATAACATCTTTAGCTCTTTCAAAGTTTACTATATTATTTTCTCCATAGCTAAACATATTAGAAAATTCAAACTTTTTTAATTTCCAAGTTATAGAGCGAGATATTTCTTCATTAGGTATAAGTTCGTTTAATGATTTATTTATACTACGAATTTGTCTCAACATACCTGAATCAATATCATGATTTTTTTCTATATACTCCTGTAAAAGTTTATTTTGATAGTTTATATCTCTTACATCTCTTGTTAATGATCTTGAAGTACTTGCTTGACCTTTAATTTTATCTTGCTTTATAATGACTACATCATTAGCTCTACACTTCTTTTTTATTTCTTTAAGTATAGTTTTTACTTCTGCTTCAGTAGTATTTTTAGTACGCAACCTTAGTCTAGGATATTTTGGTATATCATCTATCACAGGCATTTTACCATCTTTAATATCGATAGTATAAAATCCGTAATTATTTGGTATATCGGTAAATTTAGGTTTACGAGTTTTTACATCCCATACAGCATACCCGTGATGTTTAAATGCTTCACCAAAATTTTGTTGTATAAGTGAACCTGAGTAGCATATTTTTTTATCTTTATCAACATATTGACGTTTATGTATATCACCTAATAATGATAAATCATATCCATCAAATAAATCAGCTGTATATTCATCGCCAGTTACTTCATAGCCAATGTCAGTTTTAGATGACTTTACTGGACCGTGAAATAAAGCTATTTTAGTTTCAGCATCAAAACTAGAAGCTTTAATATATGTAGAAGGATGATCAAATATACTAAATACAGTAAAGTGAATATTACCAAATTTATAAACACCTGAATCTTTTAAGTAGAATAAATTTTTATTATTTAAATTATTTACTATGGGAGTAAGTGCATCTAATCTACTTGTATTATTTAGATTAGTATCATGATTACCTGTTATTATTATAGTAGGTCTTATATTAGCTAATTTATTTAAAAATTCTGAGGTAATATCAATTAATTCAGGAGATATATCAGTTTTATTATGAACTATATCACCAGCTACATAAATTAAACTATTATCAGGTAATTCTTTAGCTGCTTTATATAACTGTTTAAATACTTCTCTATACTCTCTATGACGTTGATAGTTTCTAATATGAATATCTGCAACGTGTAATATTTTTTCGATTTTATCAAATTGTAATTTTATTTCTTTAACCAAAATTTAACCCCATCTGTTTAAGCATTAAACTGCTACCGGTTACCGGTTGAGTTATTTGTTTTATTCTAGTAATTTCTTTATATCCTAATTCTGAAGGATCTTCATTATTTAATTCAATTAAATGAACTGATATGCCATTATTTATAAAATAATTACAAATATCTAAAGCTTTAGATCTAGCATCAGAATCTAAACCAATATATATTTTTTTAACTTTATTTTCTATTATTTTCTTTTTTAAGTTATCGAGTATTATTTTACCAAATAAAGGTATTGCATTTCTTTTTACTGCTATAGCATCAAAAGCGCCTTCAACTATAGTTATAGGCTCATTCCAGTTTATAAATAAATCAAAACCAATTATATCTTTAGAAACTTTAGGATTTTTATGTTTAAATGTAGCATCTTTATAATAACTCCTACCTGTAAAAAAGTTTAGTCTTCCTGATTCATCATAACTCGGTATTATTATCATTTTTTCATATTGACCACTTTCACAATAACCTATTCCATACCTAACTATATCTTCTTTAGTTAGCCCTCTATTTTTTAAGTACATTAATGCATTTCTAAACTCTGGGTTAGTTTTATTACCATTTATAATTAACTTAAACTCAGGAGGTAAAGATACATGCGTATTTACTTCTTCTTTAACAGGTATATATGAATCTACAAATTTATTTAAATCTTTTAATTGTGTAATTGTAGCATTTATTTTTTTAAATAGTGTATATAATTTTCTACCTTTAGCATTACATACCCAACAATGCCAATATTGCGTATTCAGGTCAATTTCTAATTTATGCTTATAATGATTGCATAAAGGACACTTAAATGACACATTATTACCCGAGGTCTTTTTAGACCTACCTATAACAGATTCTAGTAAACTTAATAAACTCACAGTATAAATATAAGAAAAATTTTTTAATTAAACAACAATATTTTTAATAATATCATGTACACCTTCGTCTAATTTTACATTAGCGAATCTTCTAGGACCAATACAATCATTATAAAATTCATAACTAGAAGCTACATGAAATCTATGATGTATATTTTCTTCTAAATAATTGACTTGACCTTTAGTTTTACCTAATATAAGAATTTCAAATCGAAAATGCAACATTCCTAATGTTTTTATATCTTGATTTAATTCTTTAGATGAACCGGTATATTCTTTCCAGTTAGAATCTTTTCTTATAACTTTACGTCTTTTTTTACCAGCTACTTTTACGCGGCGAGTTGTACCAAAATATTTTCTACCAATATATTTTCTACCTGATTTAAGATTTGTAATTAAATATACAAAACCAAAATAACCCTCAGGTGCTTCTTCTAGCGTTTTATTTTTATATAACCAATGACTCATATTATGTATCGAATTGTACGTTAAAAACTATATCTAACTCTTCTGGACTTTTTATAGGATACGCTAATTTTCCAATAGCTAATAATTCATTACTATCATTATATAATCCTATGGTTGTAATATAAGGATTAAAGAAAGAAGCAGAAGCAATCCCTTTTAACCTAGTTTGATTCATATCGTAATTTTTTCGCAATGTAGGATTAAGAGATACATTAAAATCACCATTTTCAACAACACATTTATAATTATGAACATCTACAGGTAACGAGCCTTCAAAATTTAAAGTATAATCTGTTAGCAGTTGATCATATGAACTTGATAGACTTGTAAATGTTAGCATTCCGTGATTGTAAAAAACATTACCTATAATATTATTATCTCTACCATTAAAATTATGGAACGATGTAACTTCAGCTGATGTTAACGCTTTCTTCATTAATTTAAATTCATCAAATGATGCAGCTGCAGGGTAAATATAATTATTAGCTCTTTCATGTACATACTGCTGTGGTGGTAATTCAGGTACATTAGGTCCTTGAGGTGTTCGTGGTAGATCAACTTTTCTTCTATATTGTTTTCCCCATGGTCTAGCACCTATATGTATATCAGTAGTGATAGCGACATGCACACCATCAATAGGATCAGTTTTAGAAGCTTGTAATGTGCCGTCAACATATAATTGCATTAATGAGCCTGATTTTTGTAATACAACATTGTGCCAATCATTATCACTTAACGCATTAGAAGAAGTAATAGAAACAAAATTACCTGTAGTACCTCTAGTAAAAAATATTTTACCATTTAAAGCAGTATTATGATTATATACATTTAACTCCCATGGCACTTTTGTTGACCACTGCCTAGAGGTAACTAATGTATTGTAGTCATGTACTTTTGTAGTTCTATATCCTGATCCAGCAGGATTCTCATATGGACCTGTAAAGCTAGAAGTTACTGATTGAGATAGCGGTAACTTAACTCTTAAAGCTACACAAAAATCTTTATCATATGCTTGATGTAGATTATTTAATTGTTGTGAATTTTTTATTCTTATAAAAGAACTCGCTTTAGGTGGAGATGTAGAAGGATTTAATTCAGGTAATCCTTCTATTGTTTCAAAGTGTCTAGCTTCAACAATAGAAGCTGTTCCTGTTGTTTCAATATATGAAGAGCCACTAACACCGAATGCACCATTAAGATTATAATCGAATGTGACATTGCAAGCTTCAGGTTCATAAGGTCCATCTGATATATCTAGTAAGTCAATATTACCATTAATAAATGTTCTATCCGATACATAATTACCTTTTTGAAATTTCCAACCATCATCGAAGCCTATTTTTATAAAATAATCACCTCTTGATTGAGTAACAAAATTAGGATAATTAGTTATTCCATTATCACGTAAATTGCCTTCTCCATCGTCATAAATAGTAGTATTTGCATTACTCATAGTAACAGAATTTTCTTTTATTCTATCACCAAAAATTCCAGAAGGTATAGAAAGAACATGTACTTCTCTATGTAACTTTCTTTCTTGTTGTTTAAAATATTGAGGATCACCTGAAAAATAATGGCTTTCAGGATCTCTATAATATAAATGATTTATTGAATTAAAAAGAGTTCTATTATATACACCATTAGTAATACCTTCTCTAGCGATATTACTATCATTTATATCACCTATACTAAATGAACCATTAGAATATTGACCAAAAAACTCTTGAACTCCGTAAGTTAAAGCAGTTTCATCTGTTATTACCCAATTTTTATGTGTAACATACCTCTTACGAGATTTCGTAGCAGACTTAATTGGCTTATACATATAGTTTGTCGCCATATCATTCCTCTACTAGTAATCTAATTTAACACGTATTGTAGTTTCTCTTTCAAAGTTTTTTAACATCGGTTTACTTAATTTAGCTACAGCGAGTAACTCATTTAAATCATTATACAATCCAACTGTTGTAATAAAAGTTTGTGGATTCTGTATAAATGAATTATGACGTAATTGACCGACAGACCCAGTTTGAAACGTTGGATTTGTTGAATAATTGTAATCTTGATTTTTAGCTCTTACAAAATAGTGAGTTGATGTAACATCCTCTTCAGATCTAATAGCAAAATATTTACCTCTGTTGATAGCATCATATAACTTTCCTGGCATATTATCATTTGTGTTTGCAGAATCAGAATAACCTAATTCTAAACCTGGTGAACCTTGAGGTCCGCTATTTTGAACCATCTTATTACCAGCAAAAGCAAATACACCTAGTTCTGGGTAAAATTTACCCCAGTAATGTCTATTACCTGATCCGTCAGTAAATACACCATCAGTTTCAGATCCACTTACAATATTATATACTAAATGTCCGTTAACAGTATCACCGTTAGATACAGAACTATCATCAATAAGTTTTAATTTAGCATGATCACCAGAAGAACCACTAGCATAAAATCCAGCTGAAGATGATAAATGTAGCTCCCAATTACCAGCATTTACACCTTGCTTATACCTTGCTCTATTCATAGTTATAAAGAACATTCTACCATGTCCATTTCCTTCTGCATCTGTAAAAGCAGTATTCGGATCAGTATTTTCTAATAATAAATTTCTAAATTGACTATATACTGCTCTTGTAGGAGAAATTCCAACAGAAGCTCCAGTTTCTCTAACAGAACCAGAACCTCTTCGGTGTCCGTAAGCAATACTAAACTGAACTTCAGCTGTAGTATCTGTAGCAGGGTTAGCATTATATAATTCATAATGATATTTACCGGAATTAGCAGCTACTTGTGTTGATGATGTATGAAACGCTGTTAAACTTCCTGAGTTTCTACTAAAGGCAGTTGACGTAACACCTCTTACAATACTTCCTTCTATAACGTCGCCTGTACCAAATGTTGTATATGACATATTTTATCTCCTTACGACTGCGTTAACGCTGGGTCTTGATTTACAGTAATCGGTATAGTAACCGAACCACCAGTTTCAATTCCTGTAATGGTTAATGTAGCAGTTGTTGTTTGTGTTATAGAATACGCTGTTAATGATATTGACATAGCATTAATTGTAGTAGCTAATTGATATCCTGTAGCCGTAGTATCTGCAGTTTGTAATGCTCCACCTAAATCTCCAGCAGCAGCTTCATTAACTGCTATAGTTGCTATATCAGAGTTGGATAAAGTAAACACATATCCAGTTGAATTAGCACCAGTTACATTTGATGTTGATGGTGATATTACTACATTTTGACCTGGTTGTGTTAAAGTAACAGATGTTTGTGCAACAGTAACTACAGGTAGTATTTGTGTATTTTTATCTAATGTTACTAACCTATGTTTTAAAGTTTGTGTATCATTTGTAAATGCTTCAAGTATTGGTAAGCCTTCAATTGCTTGACCATAATAAGCAGTACCTAGATTATGTGATGTATCATACATACCATAATCAATCTCATCGTCACCTAAACCAAACTTCGTAATATTAAGTGATCCTTGAGATAATCTTTCTCTACCCAATTTTGTTAAAACAGCATCAACTGTTACAGATGTATTATCTAAATATCCCATTTTTACTCTCCTATTCTATATAATATAAATATAAGCTTATCCAAAATTACCCTTATCTCACAATGATTTGTTGTGCTACAGGAGCATTTACATTAGAACTTTGTACGTAAGGTGATACGGTTATCGGTCCATCAGGTGTTGAAACTGCTCCTGGATCAACTACTATTACGTTAGGATTCACTAATTGATATTCTGCAACCGGTCCACCATCTATAGTGTTAGGACTTGGTGCATTAAAATCTGGTGAAGACATTTTACAGCCATCAAATACTAATCTTCGTTGTGAAGGACTATAAATATATTGTGGTGCTACATCAACGAATGCGGCTGGTAATGCTTCTACTTTTAAATGTGTTATTCTAGCTGTTCCATTATCACCATTATAATTCATTAAAAACATCGGTGAAAAGTGTGTTATTCGTTTACCTTTATTTGGTCCGCTTTTCACTTGTGAACCATAGTATGTTATACCACCTTCTTTGTTATCATTACCACCATTTACAAGAGGGTTACCACCGAAACTACTGTGAAGTCTACTTTCAGGGGTAGCAACAGGTCCATATGCATTAGTATGCATAGATGATGCATAAGCAACAAAAGTATGATCTACACTTTCAATTAAATTAATTCCAGATGCAACAAAATAACCTTGTGAACTATGACTCGCAGATGTAGTAGATAAAGAAATATTCATCATTTCACCATCTGGTAGTCCATCGGTTGAAAATAAACTAAACCCAGAAAAGAACTTAGCATCATTATCGGTATCTTGTGATTGAGATACTGTCACTGTCATTTTATAAAGAGTGTTAGGTTGGAATGGTAGAGGATTATTCCACTGTACCCAAAGTTGATCATTGCCTGTATTGTTTCCTATCTGAAGTCCGCCGTTAGTTATAATTTTAAATTCTGAAGGTGATGCGGGTGCTGATACTTTTCTATATTCATGACTCCTATCAGATATTTTATAAATGAGGTC
>TARA_A100001201_G_scaffold73_1_pt1 | contig 15810 bp, 13 predicted proteins | sample TARA_A100001201 | Tara Oceans TARA_A100001201 (sample SAMEA2619872) | marine metagenome | biome: marine biome (ENVO:00000447); feature: surface water layer (ENVO:00002042); material: "saline water (ENVO:00002010), including plankton (ENVO:xxxxxxxx)" | depth 5 m | reverse complement strand
TGGTGCAAAATCTTTAGTACCTTCAAAAAATGTTATATGTAATTCTGTTTTATCTACTTGAGCTATGTTAGGATCCTGATTATTGTTTCTTAAAAAATTTAATGTATCCACACTTATAAAAGCACTTGCAGATCCAATACCTGAGCCTGCATATTTTTCAGCTTGAGTGGTACCCGCACCTACACCTGGAAAAGGATCTAATATAAGTCCATAACTACCTGAATAATATCTGTCTGTAAATTCATTTTGTAATATAGAAGAACTTGCAAATGAAGGAGTTGAAGCGGATATTTGAAAAGTTGTTGTAGCACCTCCAAAAAAATTAGCATATCTAAATCTTAAACTACCACTAGAAAAAGAACCTGTTGGTACATGTCCATCAACGTTTGGGTCCGTTATAAGAGTTTGGTTATTTTGTTGTACTCCATTAACTCTTTCATTAAAATTTCTTATACCATGGTTATAAAAATATATTCCATTTCTTTCATCATAATTAATATTATCATCAGCTTGATTAAATTTAAAAGAAGGAAGTAAATATCCTTTATTCATTTTTACATGATAACCACTTGGTTTTATACTTGTTTGTTTAGATTCATCTAATACTTTAATTTGAAATTTGGCTCCTGTTGGAAAATCTGAAGTTAAAAATCTATTAAAACCTAAAAAATCAGTATTACCAACGATATCTTCTCCTACTCCTTTACCTTCTATAGTTGTAATTGAATCATCATCATCATTTATTAATAACATTTTATCAATTCCTATATAACAATGGTTTTTTATAGTAGTGTAAATAAATTCATCATCTTCATTGAATTGACTTGCATCTATTACAGTATTAGCTATATAAATTGCGTTTGTTTTTTTTTCTAAAACAGGAGTTTTACCATAAGTTATATCTCCTGCTGTATATTTATTGATTTTAGCTGCTGTTAATTTAGAACCATTATACCTAGGACGTTTCCATCCTTCTAAATCTAAAAGAGCATCATCAAATTCTACTGTGAATTGTTTTCCATCACTCATATTAATATATTATATAATTAACTGGTTGAGAACCACTATTTGGTGTTCTAAAATACCTATTTGATTTTCTTCCTTTTTTAGCATTCCCCAATAATGTATTTGATTTTCTTTTTATATATCCTTGGGGTTGTGGAGATTTAAAAGGTTGAATAGGAGCTTGTGCTGCTTCTTGTGGTTCATCTAAAATATAACCAAAAACATTTATTTCCGCATTAGTTCCTGGTACTATTCTTCGTCCGTTACTACCTGTTCTATTTCCATGAATAGCAGGATTATTAGTAGTTACTACTGAGGTATTTTGAAGGTTATATATTTCATCTATTGTTTCTCCTTTTATATGTGCTTCTAAGGTTTGATGAGAACCTGTAGTCATTGTTTGTAAATCATGTCTAACAGGTAATTCTCTTGCAAATTTTGTTCTTTCTAAATAATGTGGTTCTATTAATAATCCTGTTTTTAAATTTGCTTTTGCAGGTACCCATTGTTCTATTAATTTAAATAAAGTATGATCTATATATTGAATTTGTTTTATATAATCTGTGTAATTATATCTATCTTTTACTTTTCTAAAATAAAAATTATTTATTTCTCCTAAACTTTCATATACAGATGATGTTTGAGCTGAAGGTAATGGTGAACCTATATAATCATCTAATCTAAATCCTCCTAAAGTATAAACAATATCTTCATTTATCTCTGTAGTTGGAGAAAAGAATATTCCTAAATCTTCATAATCTTGTGGTTGATTGTCTAAAGTTGAAGTTTCTGATTTTATTTTAGGAGATAAAATATTATCATCTATGGATCCTGAATCTGTTCTAACTTTTTCACTTGTTAAAGAAATACCCACTGTATCTGGAGATATATGATGGTGAGTTTCTATTACTTCTTCCCATTTTTGGAAAGTCATACTACTAGATATAGTATTAATAGATATATAATCTTTTTTATGGTTTGGATGAAAACTAGAACTATTTTGTTGATCATTACTTCCTAAAGGTAATCTTAAAACTACATTTTCAAAAGAAGAAGTTATTTCATTTCCTCCATACATAAATGGTTCAAGTGAATGTTTTGTAAGAGTAGTATCTGATAATAATTCTCCAAAATGATATTTAATTTCTTGAAGTGAACCTGAATATCTTAATGTATCTACAGAACTGTATGCTGATGAAGGATTATCAGGTACACCACCAAAATAAACTTCTGATGCTCCTCCTTTATTATTTCCTCCAAAATAAGGATCCCCAAAAGATAAAGATCTAGTTACTTCATTAAGTCCTATTGAAGCTTTATATTTAAAAGTATTTTTTAAGAAATTTGATTGATAAGCACCAAATTCTAAATTAGCATCACTACCTGATGTTCCTAATGTTCCAATATGAATATTCCAAAATTTTCCATTATACACAGGAAAATTAGAAGTAGAAGCTGTAACTGAACCATTTAAATATAAGTCTATTTTTCCATATTTTTTAAAGTCACCTGAAGATGAGATGTCAGGTCCTGTATAAGGGTTTAATACTAATATAGGATCGTTAGCAGGACTAGAACCAGATAAATTAAATAAATGATAACTACTATTTGATCTTACTGGTTTAATTCTAAATTCAACTGTTTTAGCTGAAGCAGATAAAGCATCAGTTAAAGAAGAAGACCAATTTGTTTTTATAAAAAACCCATTTGTACCTGAATCTCCAAATAATGCTAGTCCTGATTTTTCGTAACTAAAAGTTTTATAAGATGTATCTAAATCTAAATTTTTAGTAGGACCTCCATATTCTTTTACATTTAATATAGTAGAAGGTACTCCATAACAACTCATTAATGCTTTGACTCCTCTTTCTGTTCCTTTAGTTTTTAAGAGATAAGGAGCATTATGGTATAATCTTTTAAAAATTTCTTTTGTGATGTCTCCCTTTGGGATAGAACCATCATTTGAAGCAGTTACTACTGTTTCAGATGGGTTTAAAGAGGATGAAAAGAAATTAGATGCATTATATTGATTACTTCCACTTCCTTCTCCTAATATATATTCTATTAAATCTGAATTTTCAAATTGATCATATGTTTCTAATCCTAAACTTTTAAGCTGAAAATAAACTAAATCTTTAGAAATACCTCTTTTATGATGTGTATTATTAATTTCAGTTATATGTTTTATGTGAGTCCATATATGATCAAAATGTTGACCTATCATATGGGTAAAAGATACATAAAAACTATTATTTGGATTATCTACTATATGGTTAGGTATTAATTTTTCTAAATTATATGGGTTTTCTTTATCATAAAGAGAAGCAGAAAGTATTTGTCCCCCATGAAGATCAAAACCATCATTTTCTATTCCAAACCATGTTTTAGCTTCTGAAGAAGAAATAGGAAATAAATTGTAAGGAGGTGTATTATTAGATTTAGGCCATGCATATGTTCCTGAAGTAAAATATAAGAATCTTTCGTAACCATCAAAATTTTTAATTACTTCTGTTTTTTTACTTAAAATATTTTCTTTATCTGTTAGGACATAAGAATCATTAACTGAAGCTCCAGGGATACTTGATAAATTATTTGATTGTGAATTATATAATTCAATTAAAGATAATTTATATCTAAAGTTTTTTAAACGTTCTGTAGCGCTACCAAAATGCACAAAATTTTCAAAATGAAAAGGAGTATCTAATTCGTCATCACTACTTGAAATAGGTCTAATATAATCATATTGTATATTAGGTATTTCTTTATTTTCTAATCTATTTAGAAGGTTTTGGTAAGATGAAGTTACATTATATTTAAGTATACTATTATAAGTTTTAAAATCTGAAGGTACACTATTATCTAACTTTACATCTAAATTAAAATTAGGTCCTTGTAAATCAAATCCTATAGGTGGTATTTCATCTCTTTTTAAACTTACATTAAACGAAATAGGATCTGATAACATTTCTACTAAGAAAAATCTATCTGATATTTTATAATCGCTTGGTAATGGGTTTAGTAATTTTATTAATAATTCATGTTTACTAGGAGCTCTGTCTAATAATAAATTTATACCTGAAATTAAATTATCATTTTCAAAATTTAATTCAAATTGTTTAAAATATATAGATGATTCTAATTCTGAAATATAAATACTTGCAGCTCTATCTAATACACTATTAGGTGTAGATGGTGTTGTTATTTTTAATTCTCTTCTTGATGGAGAAATATCTTTTATTACAAAGGATGGAGATGTAGTATTTAATACTTTTTTTCTTAAAACATTAAGTTGTAATCTATAATTACCAGATAAATATCCTCTATTTCTTAATATTGCATCAGGTTCTATATTAATAGCTGTTATGAGACCATCATCTGTTGCTTTACCCGTTGTATATTCAGCAAACTCTCCTTCAGAAAATAATAAATTGTCATTATTATCATATACATGAAGTTCTATAAGATCTTCAGGTCTACCAAAAGAAACATTAATACTATCAATAGGATCAATAGTAACATCAGGTGTATCAAAACCATTAGGCATACATCGACAAAGGGGTTCTCCTGCCCATACAAATCCTTGCGCACAACTTACATCTGGTTTACATCCTACTATAGGTCCATCCTCTACAACTTGCCTAATATCATTAAATTGTGTTTTATTATTATAAAACTTTCTATCTTGTGATATTTTTCTTGATATGTTTTTACGTTTAGCCATTATTTTAATCTTGCCCTAAAATTTCTACTGGTGGTTCTGAAGGTGTATTTAAATCTGCTATTCTAATATCTGTTAAATCTGACTCATTATTTATATCTAAATCAGATTGTTCAAATAAATCTATGGCTGACTGAGTTAATTTTATAAAAAATTTTTCATTTGGAAAACTTTCAGATAATCCATTTTTTCTTTTTATTTTTTTTATTACTGCTTTATTATTAATTTTTCTAAGTTTATTAGATTGTATATAATATAATAATTCATCATTTTCTCTTGACTGTATAACAGACATATTTTTAAATATTGAATGTTCTTTAGGTATAGATCTTACTTTAAAATCTAAATCTTCCCATTGTGTCATTAATGCATTTAATTCTTCTTCTCTAGTATTTAAAGGATCTCCTATATAATCTATTGATCTATCTTTTAATACTCCATGATGAAATTTTGATAATTCATAAAATAAAGTTTCATATAAATCAAAAAACTCCTCAACAGAATATTGTTTAGGTAAAAATTCTTTAAAATCTTTATCCTTAGGTTCTATTGTTTTATTTTTTAATATATAAAAAGTTTCCATTAATTAAAATCTATTATTACTACCATTATTATTAAAAGTATATCCAACTGTTCTAAATTCACTATTTACTTTACCAGGATAATATTTAAGTCTACCTTTACCATCTTGATCTACAAGATTACTTCCATAAAAAGGTCCATCCATATTTAATGAACTTCTACTTTCTCCTCCTAATTTTTTCTGTTTCCATTTACGGTGTTTTTTAAATCTTTTAACTTTACCTTTTTCCCCACCTGACACTACTAAATACATAACTGATGATGTTGATCCTATATTAGAAAAACTTCCAAAAGATTGTAATTCTACTATATACCTATTATCATATCTTAAAATAGGAGCTCCATAAACATCTTTTCCAGTACCTACATCTACATCAGAACCACCATGCCATGGAGGATATTTATAAATTGCCCCTATATCATAATAAGGATTATTTTTATCTTTTAATACATGTTCATATACCCCAGGATCTCCCATTGAATCATAAGTAAAACCATCTTCTACTGGAGGTAATTTTGTAAACATTCTAGTACCAAAATTACTCATTCTAGGAGGTCCTCCTAATTCTATATCTGTTGGTGGATTATATTCAAATGTATCATTACCTTTATATAATCTAACGTATCCTTTCACTTCTATTAAACCATTTTGTAAAGTTGAATTTGGATCTTTTTGAAATTGTAAACGAGGACCTACAGTACGACTTAATTGTTCTTCACTTGGATTATCTGTAAGTAATTGATTAGTTTCCATTATTGCTGTTTGAATGTTTCCAAGTAAATCAAAATATGTTATTTCACATTCGCCTTTATTATCATAATGTTGTTTTTCAAAACATCCTGCTGAAAAACTTTGTACACCTCCAAAAACAGAATTTGGGTCAAAATCTACTATTGATCCCTCGGTTTGAAAATCTATTAATACTAAATCTTCTTCACTTAAAATATCATCTCCTGCAGGTATTTGATCTAATATGTCTTCGTCCGTTTCTTGTATGTTGACATCTTCATCTACTTTATCCGCTTTTATAGTATCAAATCCTAAAGCTTTTCTTGCTACATTTAATGTGTCTATATTTTTAAATTCTCTTCTTAAACCATTTATCATTATCCATACAGGTAATCCTTCAGTATTTAAATAATTACTTCTAATAAAAGAACCATTAGGGTAAAAAGGATCAGCATCTATTTCTGGTTGTTCTAGTCTATTTAATTCATTTTCTTTTTCTTCTATAGCTTCAGATAATATTTTTATTTTATGATCTTCAGGATAAATATAATTATTTATAATTGCTTCAGAATCTAAAATTAAAGAAGTATGAGATCTTTTTCCTGTTTTAGGTATTTTATAAAACACAGAATCAAATACTTTAAATAATTCTTTTGAGTCTTTTTTCTTTGAAGATTTTTTTAAATCATTGAATTTTCTATCTTCTCCTGTAGGTAAGTTATTTTGACCTACAGATTCATTTGTAACTCTTTTAGTAAAATTTATTTCTGTAGCCATTATCTAACAACTTTAAAATAATAATCATCATCATATATAGTTGTACCATCATCATTTATATGTTTAAATAATACTCTGTAATATCTTTCTGGTTGTAAACCTTTCATATAAAGTTTAAAAAACATTCCATCTGCATTTGCACTTAATTTTGTAAAATTATCATCAAAAGGTATTACTTCTTCTTCTGTTGCTGCATCTCTTATACTATAAAAAGAAGATGTAGTAAAATATCCTACATTTAAATAATTAGAAGTTGTCGTAAAAGTTCTTGTTGGGTATTTATCCCTAATATGGATTTTAAAAAGAGCTTCATCATTTTGATTATATTCTTGTTTATTTCTATATAAAGTAACATTTAATTCTCCAGTCATTTTAGCTGATGATTGGAAATTATGAACACTATCATCCCATTTAAAACATAATTTAGGAGGATAAATGGTATGAGTATTAGATGAAAAATATTTTAATTGACCAAAACTACTAGTTGTGTTAGTTTCTATACTATCAGGTTGTTTTATTAAAAAACCATTATTTTGAATACCATCTGGATACGCTGAATTAGCAAATAAACTTGCAGAGTGCTTTTGTACTATAGTAGTTACATCAAAACTAGTATCTAATGTAGTTTCATTATAAAATTGTTGTGAAGTTTGAAAACCACTACCTGTAAACCAATTTCCTCCACCTTGTGTTAATTCAGTAGAATTCATTACAGATCCTGTTGTACCAGCTGTAAAACTAGCTGTTGGCCATGCTGTACCATTAATAGAACCATCTCTATTTACCCATGTTACTCCACTAGATGCACTAGGAAGATTTAAATATTTGCCTTTTCCTTCAGTCCATGATAGAGATGAAGCAAATACTTCTAAATTTAAAACATCAGATAAATTTATGGGTTCTGAAGTATATAGATTTAATAATACTTTAGATGTTCCATTATTAAAAGTAGAAGATCCTATAATATTATTAATTACTGTTTGTATTTCTTCATTTTTAAATGCTATTAAAATCCTTGATGGATGATATTTAGAATCTGATCCTCCTCTTTCTTTTACTATTTCTAAAATTTCATCTCCACCCGTATTTGTTTGTTTTCTACTAGGGTGACTATATATTGTTGAATCTTTTTGTGGGTATAAAAAATAATATGCCATTTTAATATGTTATTACTCGTCCTTTTATATCTGAATCTGGGTATTTTAATTCAAAAATACAAGGATCTAATGATGGGTAAATCACTCCTTTTTTAGTTGCAGTTTCAAATGAATATTTATATTTAGAATATCCTATTTTTTCACCACTTTTATTTTCTAATTCTAATTTTTCTACTGTTTTAATTCCTCTTACTCCTCCTATTAAATTTTCTATTTCAGATATAATAATAGGTTGATTTATTTGCCATTTGTCTATATTAAAATAATTTTTTAATTCTGAAATAGCTTCTAATAATACTTCTTGGTTATTAAAATTTTTATAGGTAGTTACTTCAAATGTTAAATTAAAATTAACTACAAAAGCATTTTTTATGTTCACAGCATCTGTTAACATTCTAAATTGTTCTAAATAAGTTGATAAATTTGATTTAGTAGCATCATTTAAATCTACTAATTCTTTTTTAGCATTATATCCTAAAACATATAAATTTAAAGCTAAAGGGTTTGGTATACGATTAGCTTGAGTTGTAAGAGGTGAAATTTGATCATCTTGCATTATATATGCTTTAGCTACTCTACCAAATCTAGATGGCATTGATAAGGTTCTAATTAAATAATCATCTTTTGTAACTGTTCTTTGTTGAGCTGAAAAGCTGGCCATAGCATTCATCCGTATTTCTTCTGTAGAATCGCCATCTCCTCCTCCTGTTGCTGCTTTTGGATTAGTTGATGCTACTGAACTTTCAATAAATTGTAATAAAGGACCATTTAAATTAGGTTTACTAGTAATATTAAGAACATTTGGTTCTGTAATTGTATTTGAGTTTACATTAGACGATAATCCCCCACCTGCTAAATATGTTACTGTTAATGTAGTATTTGATGGAATTTGACCATAAGCTCGTGTGAATAAAAAGTTAGATGGATCATAAGCTACATCTAATTTACTTCTTCCATCTTTAATTCCTAGTCCAATATTATCAGGATTGGGAATTATAGTTTCATCTGCTTTATCACTAATACCTGCTCCAAATTGAATTTCTAGTTCATCTGTTGCCCTAAATCTAGATACAAATCTTCTTGGTACTTTTTTTACTTTTAATAGATAAGGAGTTTGATTATTATATTGATGTAATTCAGGATCATTAGTTCCATTATTTTTTACTTCTTCAAAAATAGTATCTTGAGCTAAATAAGGCACTTCATAATATTCATTACCATCTGAATCTTTTATTGATTCTATTGATATTATATCATTATCAAATAGTGTTATAGTTTGAAATCTTTCTGGGGGTCCAATTTCAAAATCTTGTGTTCTTGTTTCTCCTGATATTGCTTTTACTGATTTTTTTAATAAATAATATTCAGGATTATTTGAACTATCATATTGATAAACGTTTATATTAGTAGGATCTATAGAAGATGATACATCAAATCTTACTGGATCTGTTATTGTAAATATTCCACTTCCTTTACCAAAACTAGAATTTGGTTCTATAGTTAGACAATAATCAAAATCTGGTTTATACACACCACTATCTATTTTAGAAGGTAATAATTGAAATATTTCTAAGTCAGTATTAGCTGCTGTTGTTACTTTTGGTTTATAACCTAAGGCATATGCTAAGTTATATAAATTTTCTTTTTCTTGTGCTAATACTAAAAATGATTCTCTTAATTGAGTGTCTGTGTAAAAAGATAAAACATCTCCTACATAAGCCGCCATTTCTAAAAACATCATTCCTGGGTTTCCTTCACTAAAATCATTAAAATTATCAGGAAAATAAACCCTGGCAAAATCCATTAATTGTGTTTTAAAATTATTATAATCTTTATTTAAATAATTAACGTCTTTATCTTGTGTTTTATTTGATATTTTTGTGTAAGCCATTAGTTAAAATTTAATTGTATAGCATCTGTTTCCCCTTGAGGATCAGTATTTAATCTATATGTTATTTTTAAAAATACAGTATGTTCACCATCATAATTTGTTTCCAAATTCATTAATGTTATTTCTGGTATAAAAATATTTATTTGATTATTTATACTTTCTTTTAGTAAATCTAAATCTATATTATTTTCAAATAATAAATCCTGTAATCCTACTCCAAATGTAGGCAGCATATGTCTTTCTCCTTTTTTAGTAAGTAAAAGATTAATTAAATTACTTTTTACTTGTTCTTTAAAAGTATCAGTACCATTAAAAAGATTTATATCATTTAAAGGAAAAGCTACCCCTATCTTAACATTTTTATTAAGATCTAATGGGTTTCTTCTTCTTATTCCTTGTATTATAGGCATTTATTATCTTCCTTTCTTTTTTTCTATTGCTTTCATTAATGATCTATAATCTCTATTTACAACTCCTTGTAATTCTTGAGGCATAGATTCTACTGGTATTTCACCAGCTGCACTAAAAGGATCATCTACAGGAGCCATAGTTGTTTGTGTGTTTGTATCTCCTTGTGCTGTTTCATTTAAAAGATCATTTAAAGTTCCATTAGATGAAAAATTTTGTTTTTTTATAGGCTGTGTACCCATTATTTTTTCTCTTAATGAATTTTTTGATGCTGTTGACATTTTAGGAGATTCAACTATTTGTTCTTCATGTTCCACAATAGTTGATTTAAACTCATCACGTAAATCTTCTTTTAATGATTTTATTTCTCTACGTAATGCATAATCAATTTCTTCTCTTATTATTTTTCTAATTAGATTTTCAAATGTTTTTGCTTTCATGTTTTAATATATGTTTATTAATAAATATAAAAAATTTAAATATTTTTAGGAGTTTCAATTAATTGATAAGATATTTGTATTAAATCTGATTCATCTGCTACTTTAAATATTCTTTGTGCTTGTAGTGTAAATCCTCCTTCACTTAAAGTTTGTAATAAGTCATTATAAAAAGTTGACATTTTATCTGGTATTCCTGCTGCTGCTAAATTTTCATTAGCTAGTATTAATTCTTCATTAATTAATCCTTCATTATTTATTGGTGTTTGATCCGCTACTGTGCAATTTTCTATATATTTACCATAGATAAATTCTAAAAATACTATTAGTTTATCAATTAAAGCTATAAGTGCATTTAAAGAAATTAAAGCAAGTGCAATCATACCTATTACTGCTAGTGCCTTTTCTAAATATTTAGGTAAATTTGATAATATAGCTTTAGTTAAACTACCATATTCTTTTATTTTTGCTTTTCCATAATCAATAGCTTTACCTAGTCTATCTATAATAATTCCACTAGCTGCTGGTCCCGAAGAAGCTGCTAATCCTGCTGGTGCTACTCTTACTATTATTTCTAATGCTATTAAGATAATTGCTATTGCTTGTAATATCTTTTTTATTGTTTCTATTATTCCTTCAATTTTTTCTAATTTATTTGATAAAGATGACATTTTTTGTTTAGTAGCTTCTAAAGTTTTTTTAAATTTTTTTAATCGTTTAGAGCTTTTATTATAAATTCTATCTATTTTTGCTTGAGCTTTTGGACTACAAGCACTAGTTACAAATTTTTCTTTTAAACTTTCAGGGGTAGGAAGTTTTTCTTTAATTGATGTGACTTTTTTTCTACCTTCTTTTTTTAACTGATTTTTAGCTTCAACAATAGGTTTATCAATACTATTATTTAAAAGATTTCTTATTTGTGTACTTGCCATTTTATACTAATTTTGTATTTTTACTTTTAAAAAACTGTATGTCAGATTTTAGTGTTTTTATTTGGTTTCTTCTTGTAAGTAATAAAAAACTATTAGCTGGATTAGGAGCTGTTGGTGATCCTGGGGGTCCTGACACATATGATATTTTATTTTCCACATCATCTAATATATCATCTATTAAATCTAAAAAATCTTTCATAAATTCTTCTAATTCATTACCTAATACAGCGGGTTCTGTTGGTAGATTGCCTTCATAAGTTAATCCTAAATATATATTTGGAGAATTTACTACAAACTTATTTGCATTTTCTCCATCTTTTACTTCACTAGTATCAAAATTAATACTTCCATTAGTACTAAATCCTATAGATTCATGAGAAAATAAAAAAATAGAATCATTTTTAGCATTAAATAATATTCTATCTGAATTTATTATTACTTGCTTTCCATTATATAAATTAGGTGCTTCTGGATTATAACTCATATGTTTGTTGTGTACTTGGTTTAATATTATCTTGATAATAACTATCTGGAGATCTTTTTTCTCCTCCATATTTTATATGCATATTTTCGTCTTTTGAAGCTAATGTTGTAAATTTTTTATTAGTTTCTTTTCTTTTATATGATATATGAATCCAACTATCTTTCCCCAATTCTGGATAAGCTAACATTAATTGATGGTAATCATCTAAATTTGTATAACACCATTCCCAAACTTGTTCTATATTAACACCATCTACAAAAAAATCTATAGCTTGACCTTTTAAATGTTCATTGTTAGTAGTTGTTCCTCCTATTTTATTATTAAGTTCTATAGATCTATATCCTGATTTTATTTTTAAATTTTGACCATAAGGACTTTCTGATATTATTTTATCTATACAAAAAGACATTACAAATCCTAAATTTTCAATTACATTATCGTCAGTATATTCTCCACCATTTACTAATGGGTAATTATTTAAATCATCTGCAGATATTTCATTACCAGTTGTGTTTAATTCTTCTAAATAAGGAGGTGTATATAATTTATGTCCTTCTGGAGGAGATAAATCTTCAACTGAATAATATCCAGATATTTCTTTTTCTGATATATTTACTAATGTTGCTATATCATTTGTTACAGTTGCAGGAGATGTGTATATAATATTCATATCTGAATCTTTTACTTCTATAATTTTTTTTCTTCCTGTTCCTATTAAATAAAATCCTAAAGTGTCTTGTAAGATGTATTCTTTTTCTTTGTCTCCTCTTACCCTATCTACGTAAGCTCTAAATTTAACATATACAGCTTCTTTATGAATATCATCACTATATATTCCTGAAGATATTAATTGTGCTAAAGTAAAATTATTACCTATTATTTTTCCTAAATTATTATTTTCATTTCCTAATAATTCATTACCTTCTACTGGACCTGAATTACCTATTCTAGGTTGATCAGATATACCCATTTCTAAAGTATCTGTTGAACTTTCTACTAATATATTTTCTTCAAGATATGTACAACTACCATCATCTAATGTAGCTTCTTCATCATAATTTTGTGCTGAAGGATCTGTGCATCCTTCTATATTTTGTGTAGGAGGTGATTGAATTACCACGTCTTCTTCTTCTATTGGTTCAAAACTTTCTTCAAATTCGGGTTCTAATATGTCTTCAGTTGTTGGGTTTGTTACACTAACTTGTAATGGATCTACTTTTTGTAAATTAGCACCATATGATTTTTGGTTTAAAGATGCAGGATTTATTGAAATTTGTTGATTTGAAGTTAAAACTATAGAAGAATTATCATTATTTACATCTTCTATAATATGTACCCATCCTTTATTATCTGCATTATCTGGTTGACCATTTCTAATAATTGTTATAGGGTCTCCATTATCTTCATCGTTTTTATCTTTAGACCAAGTATTTAATAAATATTCATCATTAACATTTGTAGAACCAAATCTTATAGAATTTCCAAATCTTCCTTCTATTATTACATCTCCTTCAAAAGGTTTTAAAGGTTTAATATTAGATTGTTCTTTAAAATATTCACCAAAAAGAATTTCGTTATCTCTTCCTTGAGGTTTATTTACTAATCCTTCTTCTGTTTCTGTGTATTTTGTTTTTGATTCTGGATCGGGTAAATCTACATTAGGTATTGCATTTATATGGGGATGATTCCATATATTAATATTAGGTAAATAATATTCTGAGTAATTTTTATTATAAGAATCTTTTCTAAAACTATAATGAGGTTGAATAGTAATTATAACTATTTCTCCTATAAGAGGATATGATTTAATAAATGAAAATAAAGGTTTTGCAACTCCTCCTTCTTCACTATTTTCTAAACTTTCATAATATATAGTACCTATACCTTCAAAACCTCCCATATCCGTACTATTAGGATGATCTAAATCATATATTACATCTGTAACCCTACCTGTTATAAAACTAGTATCAGGTGTAAGACTTTCTCCTAAATTACTATTAATGTTTATCGCCATTTCCTTCTCCTAATTGTTTAGTTGGTTTTTCTACAGTTTTAGCTATTTCTTCAGTTAAATTCATTAATTGATCCATTTCTTCAGTAGATAATAACCCACCATCTCCATTTGAAGCTGCTCCTGTAGATAAACGTTGTACAATAGCTGCCATTTTTATTAGTTGGTCATCATTTTTTACACTAATTTCCATATACTCTTTTATTAAAGGGACTACAACAGTAGCATCACCTAAAGATTGTACTAAGGGGCGTAATTCAGCTATTAAAGAAGCAAGTTGTTTAGCTTTTTTCTTTTGGTTACCATGAATTTCTTTTAATAAATCACCAAAAGATTTATCGTCAAATAATATTTGATTTAATGAATCCATATCGTTTTATTATAAATATGGAAAAAATTAGATTTTTACATAACCTTTTTTATTATATTCAGTATATAAATCTTTATATAATTTTTTTAATGTTTTAGTTACTTTTGTAATTACAGGAGTATCTACTTCTGTCATTTCTCGAATATAAATGTATAGGGCTTTTTTATTAAATATTTCTAAATTTTCTCTTCTTTTAAAAAGTACATTAATAGCGTCACATACTTTTCTGTCTTTTTCTTTTTTAAACATAGTAAACATATTTTTATCTATATATTCAGTAAGATAATCTATAAAATCTTTTATATCTTGTTTACGTTGATCTCTTCCTAATGAATGTAAAACACCATCATCTTCATCTGCTTTTAAAACGTCTACTGTTGCTTTTTTCTTTTTATAATTGTTATTATTGTAAAGTATAAGATAATTTTTACCTACAATAGAAAAATAACTAAAAGCTTTAGTACCTTTTTCTGGTTTAAAATAATCTAATTTTTCTAAAAGAAAACAAATAACTTCATGTTTTAAATCTTCTAAATCATCTACTTCTGTGTAATAAAATTTAAATGTATGTATTAAATTTTCTGCTAATTTATAAAAAGGATAATGAATTCTTGTTTTAAATATTTCATCTCTTTCATCTTGATTTACAGATGCTAAGTATTCTTTTATAGCTAAATCTGTATCTGCTGTAAAATATTGTTTTTTAGTTCTTTTTCTTCCTCTTTTTTTTGGTCCTGGCGCAAGAGAACCAGTGATTACTGGTTCTGGAGGGGGTTTTGGTGCCCATTTGGTTTTATATGACATTTATATTTTTTTTATTTTAAAGTAAATTCATTAAGAGCTTCTTGTATTTTTTGTACTTCTTTAAAAAACCATCCAATTTCGTCATCTGCATAAAATATATTTTTATCATCTAATTGTTTTAGTCTTTGTTCGCATGCATTAATAGCTTCACTTTGTTTTGCTATAAAATCTTCTAATCTTTCATTTTTAAGTACTAAATTTCTAATAATAAAAAAAGAAATTGTTATTATTAATGTTAATGCTATACTAAGTATTAATTCCATATTAATCTTTAAAAAATGAATCTATTACATCAATAGTTGCTTTTGATAGATTCGGGTTATTTTCTGTGTTAACTTTTTTAGCTGTTCTTAAGGTTTTATCACCTTTACTACCATTTTTAGGTTTAGATTGTTTGGGCACTGAATTTGTAGTGTTATTCCAAATTTCAAATTCGATTTGAGCAGCCATATGATCCGCTTGATGCATTAATAAAGGTAAATGAGATCTTAATTTAGTTTCTTT